>Ga0073934_10000134_pt1 | contig 215624 bp, 216 predicted proteins | sample LarsenN4metaG_FD_76834 | JGI IMG/M metagenome (GOLD analysis project Ga0073934, IMG submission 76834) | Hot spring sediment bacterial and archeal communities from British Columbia, Canada, to study Microbial Dark Matter (Phase II) - Larsen... ... | reverse complement strand
GTTCGCGCGGATGTGCGCGGCCTCTTCGCGCGTGATGCCGCACTGGCCGAGCTCGGCCTGGGCCTCGCACGCGAGGACCTCGATCTCCTTCCAGATCTCGAACTTGTTCTCGAGCTCCCAGATACGGGCCATCTCGGGACGGGAGTAACGAGGGATCATGAGGCGAGGCCTTTCACGCGCGTGGGCGGGTACGGGGGCATTGTAGCCGAGAAGGCACGAAGGAATCCGTGCGCCTGGAAGGAAGGCGTGCAGCGAACGATACTTCTGCTCTCGTTACACCTCGACCGCGGTATTCGTTGCCCTACGCGGGTGACTCGCTGGCCTGCCAAGTATAGCCTCGGCCGTGCAAAGCGTTCAGGCGTCTTCCTCGGGAGGCGTGTCGTCGTCCTCGCCGTCGAACCAGCTCCAGAACCAGCGTTCGTCCTTACGAGGTCGTTCCGGCCTGAAGCTCTCAATGCCCTCTCGGAGGACGCTACGCACTTGATCGCTTGCAGTCCCTTCGACCTTGACCTTTAGATCCGTGAAGTTCTCGCGCTGGACGTCGGCTCTCGGCTGAAGGCCTCTCAGTCGGCCGAAGGCGAATTCTAGGACCGCAGGATCTTCAGTCTTTCGAATCAGTTCATCGAACAGCGTATGCACCAGTTGGGTGGTTTCACTGTCATTAAGTGAGTCGTGAAGAGCGACGGCTGTGTCTGCGACACCAAGTTCATTCTTGCTAGGGACGCTCGGATCGCGCAACCGGTCAAGGGCCGCCTTCGCAACCTTGCGGCGCTCCTCGTTGCTTCGGAGTCCCTTCGCGGCTGCTGCACCGCGATCAATCAGGTCCGCCCTTCCGCTGGACAAGAAGGATGCAATGTCGTCCCCCACGCGGATCTGCGATTGCTCCGGATGATGTTCGAGGAGTCCTACTATCGTCGCGACAATCGACGCATGGACCTGCATGTCGAGACTGCGAGCAGCGGTGACCAATCCGTCAAGCACGTGGATGGGGGCGTGAACCGTGTCTGTTGTATGGGATCCGATGTACTCGGCGGCCAGCACAGGGGCTCCAGCCGCAAACGCCTGCAGGATTGGCTCGTCCAAAGGACTCGGGGATATATCTAGCACCGAGGCGAGTGTGGAAGCATCCGCAGAGGCACGGGTGACCACGCGTTGTTCGACCGACGGCAGCTTGGAAACAGAGGCCAGGGAGATGTCCCTGACAGTGCTTGGCAGGTCGGGCGTGGTGTCAATCATCCCCGCCAATGTCGAACTCGCAACGGACCCTGAGCCGTCGGGGAACTTGATGCCGATTTCCGACAGCAGTGAAGCAAACGCACAAGTGACCTGGGGCGGCAGTCCCTGCGCAACCAGCGTGTTGATTGATTTCACTAGTGGGGAAAATTGTTGCCCGTCGGAGTCTGCGTAAGAGCAGTCGACCAGTCGCCCGCCCAGGCGACCGATTAAGCTGGCTTCACGCTTGGCAGCCTCAGCCCCTTGTTGGTTTGCGACAGTGGGAACCTGAGCAACAAGCTCAGTCAGCCTAGACGCTATCGCTGTCACCACGTCATCGGTCATGAGATCACGTGGAACAGATTCAAGTCCGACAACTTCAGCTTCTCGAAGGCTCATGCTGCTTGGTCACCCGCCCCAAGGTTCTCGGCAATGTGCTTCAGGACCTGCTCGGTAAGCCACACTCCTGGATCCGTGCCTGCGGACATGACCCCTGTGTACTCCGGCCTCATCACAAGTAGACGCATCAGAGCATCCCGAACTCGATCGCGCACTGAGACAAACCAGTCCGGATGCGCGGAGGCGACCACCAGGATATCGGCGACAATGTCCTCCGGCGCATCCGTGTCGTTGAGTACATCGGCCCATGTTGCGGCCACTGAGTGAGCAGACTCAAGGTCATACTCTAGAGCAACACCGAGTAGGCTGGGCCTGACTTGGTTGACCCTCCCCGGAAGACACCTAGCAGCGCATCCTGCGGCCTGCCGATACAAGTCGGGCCCTAGGCTAATCTGCAGTTCGTGGAGTGCAGCAAGCAGAGTGTCGACAATTGCCAAGACCGTCGCGGGGTTTGACTTCCCACTCAGGAACCAACGTAGATGCCTGCTTAGGATCTCGGTGATGTCCGAACTTCCATCCAACTGCTGAAGGAAGGCAATGACAAGGTCTGTCTTCCTATCCTCCAGTGCCACTTCCATCTGACTCAGCCCAGCGATCCGCTGTTCCTCCGATGAGAGACGGAGGCGGAACCACATAGGAAGGTTGTCGATGGAGGCGATAGGGGACGCTTGCTCAAGCAACTCGTCGAGTGCGCTGTTCCCCAGACCACTCGGGTTCTTTGCCGCTGTCTCATCTGCCAACTGCATTTCCCGCGGGAATTTCTGCGTCAGCATTTCAAAGAGAGCCATCTCTGTGATGCGGTCGTCCGCGAATCCATCTGGCAACTCATCGCCTTGTCGGTTCTGCAGCAGTAGGTAGTCGGCCACGAGGCAGTTTACAAATCGCTTCGCCTGCCTTGGATTGTCCCGGTATCCCAGGGCTATCAGCCAGGCGAGGTCCGGCGTCTTGAGCGCGGCGACTTCCGTGCGCGCTAGAAGATCGGCAACGTAGCTTTCAAGCTCGGTCGCCAAGAAGTCAGGAATCCTCATTGTGAGATTGAAGAACTTCAGCAGGAATTCCCCGGCGTCATACGCGCCCGCAATCTGCCCGTCCGCATTACCCGGGCTCTTGTCGTAAACACTGGAGATGTGTTGATGGATTGCCGCTTCATCGCACGGAACCAGGAAGACGGCCTTAGTTCCGGCGCATTCCAAGAAGGTCTTAAGTGTCGTGAGAACCTCGACTGCCTTCCGGTCATCCACCCGATCAATATTGTCGAAGACAACAAGCACTCGGCCCGACTTGAAGCCATCGGCAATCACGTCTTCGAAGAGCTTCTGGAACTCATATGGATCTTCGTACCTCTTTAGGCTCTTCGTGACAGCTCCGGGAGAGACGTAGGGCAGAACGAACTTCGCATAACCAAGCGCGAGCGTGAGAACGGTAACGACGGAACCGGCGACAGCCGCAAAGGCAGCTTCAGCGATGATCCACAAGAGAACCAGGAAGAGGGTCGCCGCGATAAGCGACAGCACTGTCACAAGACGCGTATTCGGCTTCGCCCAGTGCTCGCGAATTTCCTCGGCCAACCGTGATTCGGGCGATACGGATTCGCTGATGGAAACATCAATCCGCTCGTCGACTTCGAACGCAGGGTCGAAAAGCCCCGCATCATTGAGCGACTTGCCCTGGCGCACGCACTCATTGAGGATGACTCTGCGGAGTTCATCCGCTTGATACTTCCAAACGTCAACCACTACAGTCGGGATGCTCCGCTCGCTGAGGCGGGCGGCGACTCTGTTCACGATGGTGCTCTTGCCGGATCCCCATGCGCCATACAGCCCAATGGTAAACGGGCAAGGACAGCCGGCAATCACTTCAACAACCGTATCCGCAAGTGATTCGTGTCCGAACCTTGCCTCTTCATCATGGCTAAGAGGCCGATCCTCCAGAAACTGAGCCGAAACAGGTTGCATGCGCCACGCCTCCTCCGTCCTGCAGATTCTAGTACTAATGGAAGAGGCGGGCTAAGAACCGCATAGGCTCACACGAAGTTCACCTCGGAGATGACCCCACGTCAAGTCTCACTCTTCTCGGGTTGGGACCATGCTGTTCCTGTCCACCCAGAATGGCGATCTTCTCATCCCACGAACATCCTGGGCAGATCCCCGTGCGCAAGACCGGTCGCGGCGCGTGGGAGGAGCGCGGGCACGGAACAGTCTTGGCACTCCACCGCTGCATCGTCCCCAACCCGGGCTGCCTCGCACACCGCACGCGCGGCCTCACGTGCGCCCTCTGGCCGCCGCCAGCGGCCGCAGCCAACACGCAATCGCGCGGCAGTCCTCAACGGAGATGCTCAGCCCCGTCGGGTCCTTGCCGATCAGCGCCACGTGGCGACAGATGGTCGGCTTCTTCGACGGAGCGCGCTCAGAGGGCACCGAGCGCTCGGCGAGTCCCTCCGATGTCATTGCCGTCGTCCGCGATTCGTACGGCTGGGGGCCGATCGTGCGGCTTGGCCTCGGGCACGTCCGCACCCAGGGCCGTGGACCGCAGGCCACTGAGTGGTTTCGCATGATCCATAGCCACGGTGCTTCATCCCACGAACACGCCGCGGAGAGCGCGCTGAGGCAGGCTGACTTCGATTCTTGCGAGCAGATCGGGCACCAGATCACTCAAGTACGCTCTGCTCGCCGTCGACTCGATGCTGAGGTGGTTACATAAGGCACCGGCGGCGTCTTGAAGCACACGACCCCGCCGGCCTGCGGGTCCGCGCAACCGCGACTCGATCTCGATCCGTGCCGGCTCCGCAATCACCAGCTGATCCAGGTTCTTGCCCGCTAGCGCCAGCCCGATCGCGTTCGTCGCGACCGGCTCGTAGAGGTTGATGAGGAGCTCGATGTGGTCGGGCGCACTCGCCCGGAGCACTCGCTCGATTGCCTCGACCTCGAGCCGCGCCAAGAACTCCGCCTCGATCATCAACCGCCTGAGGTACTCCTCGATGTAGTCGATGCCCTGCAGCGTCTCCGGCACCGGATGGCACAACGGGTAATCGATCATCACCGGGGTCTCGTGTGCCATGGACCGGTAGTCGTACCACGTGAAGAAGTCGCCGAGGTTCTTGAGCGTGTCGCGCAGGGCGATGTTCTCGATCAGCGGCATCCTCGCGCAGACGTCACGCCAGAGCTTCTCGGCGGCGTCGACCCGGCGGCCGAGCGCATCGACGCGTCGACGGTACTCGTCCTCGAGGTCGACCGACAGCAGGCTGCGCGGGACCTCGGGCCGGTCAGGATCGATACCCAGCACGAAGCAGATCGACCGCAGCAGATCGGCCGCGACGTGTCTGGGCACCGAGGTGCTGTCGCCCATCGTGTGGATCGCGGTCCGGCGCTCCAGCAGCCGCAGGAATCGCAGCTGGAACGCGGCCGCCTCGTCCGGAGTCGCGAGCGCCTCGTCGACGCCATTCGCCGAGACGGGCGCAAGCTCGGCATCGCGCGGCTCGGCGCCCGTCGTGTACTCACCGTCGCCCATCGGCCGCCCCCCTATTCGTCCAGCCAGCTCGAGCCCTCCCCTGCGGGCGAGTACGTCTCGTCGACCCACTTCGAGACGTCGTAGCGCTGCGCCGCAAGCGTGCACGCGTTGGCTGCAGCGTTGTCCGCCTCGAGGTCCGCGGCATCTTCGTAGCCGGTGCCCGCATCGATTCGGTCGGCATTGGTGAGCTGATCGAAAGTCGGTTCCTCGGCGGCGGTGATGACCCCTTCGCGCACGTGGCGCGCGAGACCCTCGAAGAGTGCCTCGGCGAGGTACTCGAGGTCTCCTTGCGCGGGATCGTCGAACAGTGACCGCATCTTGGCGATCAGGTCCTCGTCGGGAATCTGCTCGAGCGACTCGTTCTTGAACTCGTAGAACAGCTCTTGCAGCTCGAGGACCGTCTGCACGAAGGTCGCCTGCGACACGTACGGCGAACCTGCGAATGCCAGCACGAGCTCCTTGGACACACCTCCGCCGAACTCGACCCGGTCGCTCACCTGCAGCGCCTCGGCCCGGCCCACCACGAGTGCCTGGACGTCGTGCCGGGACAGCGACAGGCCATGCCGGGAGAGTGTGCGGTTACACGATTCGAGTTCGCGGATCGCGACCTCGATCTGGGCCTGCGCCGCGTCGTGAGAGAACGGAACGATCACACGCCTCACCTCCGAGTGACTGTTTATACGCCCCTTTCGCGGCGATTACAGGTCTCGAATTCGACGCCGTTCCGTGGTATGGTGATAGTGGCGGATGGGGCGATTGAGCAGCGGCTTTATCGTACGAGATGCCCCGCTACACCATGCGCCCCTCCAGACCCGTCGCCCACCGGCGGATCGCCTCCCAGTCCCTCGCGTCGCTCGCCTCTGCCGCACCCGCGAACTTGTTGAGCGGAAACCGCAGCAGCTCTGGATCGAACCGTCCTCCGAACAACTCGGCCTCGACCGGCGAGAGCCACTCGAGCTGTTGGAGCTCATCCGCGAGCTGCCCTCGGCAGTCGCTCCACTCCTGCTCATCTTGGGTGCATGGCCCCAGCGCGAAGATGGCGACCGGACGGTCTTGGAGCTCCTCGCGATTGCGCGCCAGGAACTTCCGCGCGTCCTTGTGGAACCGGTGCATGATCAGCGGTGCGCCGAGGATCACAGGTCCGTAGTCGGCGAGGCGCTTGACCTCGGCCGCCGGCCGAACGTCTACAACGGAGCCGTCCTCGCGCAACGCCACGGCGACCGCTTCGGCGACTTCCCTCGTGGACCCATACATGGTCGCGTACGCGACAAGCGTCTTGTCAGACACGAGGCGCCTCCTACATCTTCAGGAACTTCATCAGCTCGTAGACCAAGAACCCGGGCCAGAAGAACGCCTGGATCACGCCCCACAGCCCGTCGAGGAAGCTCGTCGCCGACTGGATGTAGTAGACCAGCGCGCCAAAGAACCCGAGCCCGTAGACCGCTCCGGCTCCTGCCGCCGCACCGTTGTCTTTCGCCGCCATGTGAACCACCTCCGCTCACGGGACTCCTACCCATCCCGGCGGCTCGGCCGCGGCGCCCGGCCCGAATGCCTGCGACGACTTCGACCCCTGCGGTCCCGATGTGCGATTCTTGGCTGCGGGAGAATCCTGCATCCGGCAACCCGACAGCAGCGGGGAAGCACCCATGAGCACCGACTCCGTCATCACCACGCGCGCGCTCACGAAGCGCTACCGTGACGTGCTCGCCGTCGACTCGCTCGAACTCGACGTGAGGTGCGGCGAGATCTACGGGTTCCTGGGTCGCAACGGGGCGGGCAAGACCACCACCATCCGGATGCTGCTCGGGCTGATACGGCCGACGAGCGGCGAGGTCCGTGTGCTGGGGCAGGCGGTCCGCGACGGCGACCAGCGCTGGCTGGCGCGCGTGGGGTTCCTGGTCGAGAGCGCGTCGGCCTATCCCAACCTCACGGTGCGCGAGAACCTCGATGTGCAGCGGCGGCTGACCGGCGCGGCACCGGGGTCCGTGGAGCGAGCGATCGACCGCCTCGGCCTGGGGGCTTATGCAGACCGCGTAAGCGGGAAGCTGTCGCTGGGCAACAAACAGCGACTGTCGCTCGCTCGGGCCCTGCTGCACGAGCCCGAGGTGCTCCTGCTCGACGAGCCGGCCAACGGGCTCGACCCCGCCGGCATCGTGGAGGTCCGCGCCCTGCTGCGCGAGCTGGCCGACGAGCGCGGGGTCACGGTGTTCATGTCGAGCCACATTCTGCCCGAGGTCGCCCACCTGGCCGACCGCATCGGCATCATCCATGAGGGTCGCCTGATCGAAGAGGCCGGGCGCGACGAGTTCACCGCACGCGCCCGTGCGTTCGTGGCCGACTCACTCACCGCCGAGGAGCGCGAGCAGGCGCTGCTCACCGCCGACCTCGAGCGCTACTTCCTCGCGCGCACGGGCACGAGCGAGCCGGGTGACGCCGCATGATCTTCGAGACCGTGGCGATCACCGAGTTCCTCAAGCTGCACCGGGCACGCGTGCACTGGTTCACGCTCGGCGCGCTGATGATGGGGCCCTTGGGCCTGGCGCTGTTCATGTGGATCGCGATGGAACCGGACCGGGCGGCGACGCTCGGGCTGCTGGGGACGAAGGCGGAGCTGACGGGGATCGAGGCCACGTGGGCGTCGTACTCGGGCTTCCTCGTGCAGATCGTGGGCACCGGCGGCATGCTGCTGCTTGCCTTCATCGTCGCCTACGTGTTCGGACGAGAGTACGACGAGGGCACCGCCAAGAACCTGCTGGCGCTCCCGGTTGCACGGCACTGGTTCGTGCTGGCGAAGTTCATCGTCGCCGGCGCTTGGTGGCTCGCGATCGTTGTGGCCATGCTCGCCGAAGCGGTCGTCATCGGGCTGGCGCTCGGACTGCCGGGTTTCTCGGCGACGGTGGTCGTCCAGACGGTCGGCAACGCGCTGCTTGCGGCGGGCATCTCGTATCTGCTGGTGCCGGTGGTGGCCTGGATCACCGTGTGGGGCCGGGGCTTCATGGCGCCGCTGGGATTCGCGCTGGGGATGCTGCTCCTGGGCAACGTCTTCGGCTCGACCGGCTGGGCGGTGTGGTTCCCGTGGTCGATCGTGCCGCTGCTCGTGGGCTCGGTCGGGCCGGCGGTCAGTGCGCTGCCGGCGGGGAGCTACATCGTCGTGGCCCTGACATTCGTCGCGGGCGTCATCGGCACCATCGCACAGCTGCGCTACGCGGACTGCGCGCAGTAGGGGCCGCTACTTCCACCCTTCCCAGCGCAACACCAGGTCGTAGGTTTCGCTGTCGATGCGCCCCGCGTCCCAGTTGCGCTCCGTGACGCGCGCGTTGCGGCCGCCGACGATCTCGATGCCCCGCAGCAGCCAGCCGACGATCCGCTGCGAGCCGTAGGGGTAGCCGCTCATGCCTGAGATGGTGATGTTGCCGCCACCTTCGTCCGGATCGAGCGTCACGTTCACGGCTACGCCGGGGTACGCGGTCTTGATGACGTTCTCAGCGCGCGAAAGCACCTGCTTGGGCGTCACGAACCGGGCGAAGATCGCGAAGATCCCGTTGCCGAGCAACAGCTTCTCGGCCGACTTGGCCCCCATGCGGCGGAACTCGTCTTGTGCGCACGAGCGAGAGCCGTTGCACACGACGTCGACGAACGCCTCGTTGAAGCGGCCCATCGCCTCGAGCGGTACGTTGCCACCGGCGGTGACCGCCACACGGTCGGCATCGGTGAGCTTCGCGACGCAGCGCTCCCACACGTCTTGGCCGTGCGCCTCCTTCACGTACTCGAACGTGCTTTGGGCGACGACTCCCTTCACGACGACAGGCATGGGGCACCTCCGGGCTTCTCGGCCACGCGCGTAGCGTTATCATCGGAACTTACCCGCTTTGCCGACGCCCGAGGAGCCGCTCGTGTCAGTGACACCGCATTCCGCTTCGCCCGCCGAGTTGATCGCTGCCTACCTGGCCGGACCGGGTCTCGTGCGCGACGCGATCGCCGGGCTCGACGCCGACGCCCTGAGGACTCGGCCCATCGCCGGGAAGATGAGCTCGCTCGAGGTCGTGTGCCACATCGTCGACTCCGACCAGTTCATGTGCGACCGCATCAAGCGCTCGATCGCGACCGAGCGTCCGCTGCTCGTCGGCATCGAATCGGCCGACTACCCCGGGCCGCTCGACTACCACGCGCGCGACCTCGAGCTGGACCTGCGGCTTCTTGAGGCACAGCGCCAGCAGCTCGCCGCCGACCTGCAGCGCCTGGGCGACGACATCTGGAGCCGCGACGCGGTGCACACCGAGTCCGGGCTCGTCACCGTCCACGACCTGTTCCACCACGCGGTCGAGCATCTCGAGGCGCACCTCCTGACGGTCGCCGAGAAGCGCGCGGCGCTCGGCCTGTGAGCACCACCCGCGACCGGATCGTCCCGCTGCTGTGCCTGGGCGGGGCGGTCGTCTTCTGGGGCACGAGCTTCGCCGCGACCAAGGTCGCACTCGAGTCGTTCACGCCGATGACGCTCGTGTGGCTGCGCATGATGATCGCGAGCGTGGTCTTCGCGCCCGTGTGGTTCTTCCTGCCCAAGCCCGACTACCGGCCCGGCGACCTGCGCTGGCTCGGCTTGGTGGTGCTGCTGCAGCCGTGCATCTACTACCTCGCCGAGGGCTACGCCGTGCAGCTCACGACCTCGAGCGCGGCGGGCGTCATCTCGGCGATCGTGCCGCTGCTCGTGGCGGCGGGCGCGTGGGCGTTTCTCGGCGAGAGGCTCTCGGCGCGGGCCGGGGTCGCCATCGCGATCTCGCTGGTGGGCGTGGCGGCGCTGTCGCTGGGCGGCGAGCCGGCGGCCGCGGCGCCCAACCCGGTGCTCGGCAACGTGCTCGAGGTCATCGCGATGGCGTCGGCCGCCGGTGCGCTCATCGCGCTCAAGCACCTCTCGGCGCGCTACAACCCGTGGTTCCTGACCGGCCTGCAGGCCGCGGTCGGCGCGGTGTTCTTCCTGCCCGGAGCGCTGGCGGGCGACCCCGCGAGCTGGGCCGACGCGACGCCGGTGGCCTGGGCGTGCGTGGTCTACCTGGGCACGATCGTCTCGCTTGCCGCCTTCGGCCTCTACAACACCGCGGTCGCGCGCATGCCCGCCAACCGCGCGGCGCTCTCGATCAACCTCGTGCCCGCGGTCGCGCTCCTCTCGGGCTGGCTCGTGCGCGGCGAGTCGCTGAGCCCCGTGCAGCTGGCCGGCTGTGCGCTGATCGTCGGCGCCGTCATCCTCGCCGAGACCGCCCCGGGCGCCACGACCGAGCCCGCTGTTGGCGCGGCAGTCGCAGAAGCGGTCGTCGAGACCGACTAAGGGAGATGGTTCGATGCGTACGGCGCTCAAGATAGGTGCGGTCCTGCTCGGGATCGTGGTGTTGGTGGGCGCGGCCCACATGGCGATGCTCTTCATGCCGTCGGGATACGGGACCGTCAGCAACGCCGATCTCGAAGAGCGCCTGGCCACCGGCGAGGCCATCACCGTGGTCGACGTGCGTGATGCCGACGACTTCGCCGCGGGTCACATCGAAGGCGCGCTCAACATCCCGAGCAGCGAGCTTCGGGAGCGCATCTCCGAGGTGCCGGAGGGCGCGACTGTCGCCGTCACCTGCTACCGCGGGCTGCTCAACCGCTCGGCGTCGCGCAAGCTACACGCGGCCGGCTACCGGGTCGAGCGGGTCGAGGGCGGCATGAGCGACTGGACGGGACCGCTGGCGCGCTGATCCGCAACGACCCTCGTTTGACACCGCGGGCCCGCACGCTCACCGTCGCCTCATGAGCCGAGACACCCCTGAGGTCCGCGTCGTCGAGCGCGGGCAGATCCGCATCCTGCAGATCGGCCGCATCCAGCAGTCGTCGATGTATCTCGACGCGCCGTTCGAGACCGACTTCGACTACCCGGCGTACCTGCACCTGACGCTCGCCGTGTGTCCCTCGGCGACGCGCGCGCTGATGATCTGGCTGGGCGGCGGCACCGTCGCCAAGCGCATGTGGCGCGACTACCCAGAGCTGTCGCTCGACGTCGTGGAGCTCGACGCTCGCGTGGCCGAGCTGGCCCGCACCCACTTCGAGCTGCCCGACGACGAGCGCCTGCAGGTGCACGTCGGCGACGGCCGAGCGTTTCTCGCCGACTCCTCGGCGACCTACGACATCGCGATCGTCGACGCGTTCGACGACGAGCGGGTCCCCCACCCGCTCGTGACCGAGGAGTTCCACCGGCTCGTGCTCGCTCATCTGGCCGAGGACGGCGTGCTCGCGTACAACTTCCACGGCTCGGTCACCGGCGCGCGGTCGAAGCCGTTCCGCCGCCTGTACCGCACGCTTCGGCTGGCGTTCGGGCGGGTGTGGGTCTTCCCTGTCGGCCTGTCGCGCCACGGCCTGGCGAGCGACCACCGCGAGATCGTCATCCTCGCCACCAACGCGCCGCTCTCCACCGAGCAGCTGCTCGAGCGCATCGCCGCGCGGGTCGACGGGCGCGTGAGCGTGCCCGAGTTCCACGAGCTCGGCGCCGACCTGTACCGCGACGGCATCCGCTCCGGAGACGTGGCGAGCAACCGCGACGCCGAGTGAGCCCGCGCCCGTGAGGCGGTGGGTAGGTACCCCGATGTAGAGGGGGTGCCGAATCATGTCGACCATCGAGACCAAGACGGTCGCCGAGCAGACCGTCGCCTTCATCGAGATGCAGGGCCCGTACGCGCTCGTGCCCCAGGCCATGGGCCAGTTGTACGGCTGGATCCAGGCAGCGGGACTGATCCCGACGGGGATGCCGGGGGCCGTCTACTACACGCCGCCCGAGGCCGGTCCGCCGGACGAGGCGCGCTGGGCGGTGTTCGCGCCGCTCGCGGGCGATCCGCCCGAGCGGGCGGCCGACGAGCAGGGCATCGGGATCCGCAAGGTGCCCGAGCGCGTCGTCGCCTTCGCCATCCACAAGGGACCGTACGAGACGGTCGGCGCGACCTACGACGCGCTCGGCCGCTGGCTCGGCGAGTCGGGACACACGCCGGTGGGCCCGCCCGAGGAGCTGTACCTCAACGACCCGGGTGAGAACGCGCCGGAGGAGTACCTGACCGAGGTCAGGATGCCGATCGCCGGCTGAGTGCCGGGGCGAATCAGGAGCCACGCACGACCTCGCGGACTTGACCGGCGTCAAGGCGCCGGGGTTCTCGCGCGCGTACGCTTCGAGCCATGAAGCGTCTCGGCCGACATCTCCTGCTTGGTTGCGGATGGCTCGCCTTGGGCCTGGGCGTGGTGGGTATCGCCGTGCCGGTGCTGCCGACCGCGCCGTTCGTACTGGTCGCAGCGGCCTGCTTCGCCCGCAGCTCGGACCGACTGCATGGATGGCTGGTCTCGCACCCGCGGTTCGGCTGTCACATCGAGGACTATCTCGCCGGTCGCGGCCTGCAGGCGCGAACCAAGCGGGTCGCCCTGCTCACGCTGTGGGCGAGCGTCACCGTGAGCGTGGTCCTCTTCGTGCCGCTGCTGATCGCCGACCTCGTCGTCATCGCGGTCGCCGCGGCCGTGAGCGTCTACCTGCTCAGGCTGCCCACATGCAGCGATCCCATCGCGCTACGCGACGGCGCCTAATCCCGCCTACGCCGAGCGGCGGACCGTGCCGGCCGAGTGCTTGCCGCGTGGCGCCGTGCCCAGCAGGGCCACCTTGTTCGACGAGTGCCGCCCCCTACCCGCCCCAAACAACCTGCCGAGAAACCCTCGCGCGGTCGACGAGACGCCCGGGGCGGCCGTACCGGCCAGGATGGGGGCCGCCACCGGGGCGCTCGTCTGAGGCACCGCTTCTGCGACTGGTGCTACGGGCGGTGCAGGATAGGCGAGGGATTCGCGCGTCAGGCCGCTCGGGGGCTGGGGCCGGCCCGTACGCTTGTCGACCGTCGCCACGTAGATGCCTCTCAGGCTCGAGCGCGGATGCCCCGCCTCGCAGCCGCCGTGGGGTGCGACGAATACGTAGGTACGACAAGTGGAGCAGTACGCCGCGTGCGCGGTGTTCATGCGGGCCTCCCTTCGCAGTGACGGTTCGTACGCGCAGGATGCAGCCCCCGTCCCGCCGAGGGAATACGTGACGCCGATTGTGCTGTGACGACCGTCACGCAGCCACGGAAGGCCCGGTCGCGCTACCATCGGCACCACGATGCGAAGGAGGCGCGGGATGCGGCGGATCGGGTTGCTCGGCGGTATGAGCTGGGAGTCATCGGTGGAGTACGAGCGGGTGATCAACACCGCCGTTCGCGAGCGGCTCGGCGGCACGCACTCGGGCGACCTCGTCGTGCGCAGCTACGACTTCGCCGAGATCGAGTCGCTGCAGGAGCGCGGCGACTGGGCGGCGCTGGGAGCCCTGCTTGCAGCTGATGCGACCGTGCTGGAGCGCGCAGGCTGCGAGCTGCTGCTCATCTGTACCAACACCATGCACCTGCTTGCCGACGAGGTGCAAAGCGCGGTCGCGATCCCGGTGCTCCACATCGCCGACGCCTGCGCGGACGCCATCGAGGCTGCCGGCGTGGACACCGTCGCACTGCTCGGCACGCGTTACACGATGGAGCTGGGCTTCTACCAGGAGCGGCTCGCCGAGCGCGGCATCACCACGCTGGTGCCCGACGAGCTGGACCGCGGACTGGTCCACGACGTGATCTACCACGAGCTGGTACGCGGGATCGTGTCGGACAACTCGCGCACGGCCTACATGAACATCATCGCCGACCTGCAGCGCGCCGGGGCGGCCGGCGTGATCGCGGGCTGCACTGAGATCGAGCTGCTGCTGCGGGCCGACGACCTCGACGTGCCGCTCTTCCCCACGGCCCGGCTGCACGCGCTAGCGGCCGTCGACGCCGCGCTCGCCTGACGGAGCGCCGCGCGACCGCGCCGATCGGCGCGCGGCATCTGAACGGCATGTGCCTCGCGCATTAAGGTGCCTGAAATCGGGGTAGTTACCATCTGGGTTCGCGCGCGATTCCGGGGAGGGCCCATGTTCGACAATCACGCACCGACACACACTGTCCTCATCGTCGATGACGAATACGTGCCGCGAAACCTCGAATCGATCGCCCTCGAGGGCACTGGGCGCTACTACACGCTCGAGGCCGGCAACGCGTTGGACGCGCTCGCCGCACTCGACACCCGGCACTGCGACTGCATCATCATCGACTACGAGATGCCCGACATGAGCGGCCCCGAACTCGTGCGTTTGGTGCGCCGCAAGGTCGAGTACCGCGACCTTCCCGTCGTGCTGGTGCTGCCGGACGGTGCGCCCGAAGAAGCGCTGATGGCGAGCTACTCCGGGGTCAACCGGGTCATCGGCAAGCCGCTCGACCCCTGGGATCTGGCGCGCCAGATCGACCAACTGACCGGCGCCGGCGACAACTCCGATCGCGTTCTGAGCATCGAGTCGCTGCTCAAGGGCTTCCCGTACCCAACGATGGTCTTGGACGCCGACCACCGGGTGGTGCTCGCCAACGGCGTCTTCTACGAGGCGACCGGGACAGGGATCGGGCGGTGCTTCGTCCACTGCATGCAAGAGATGCACGAGGACCGCAACGTGCCGTCAGACTGCCCGCTCGAGGAGTGCGTGCGGACCGGCCTGCCGTGTGAGCGCGTCGTGGAGACCACGCTGGGGACGATGCGCGTCTCGGTCTATCCGCTGGCCACGCGGGCGGGCGGGCGCGATCAGCTGTTCCTGCACGTGACCCAGCCTGTCGACGAGCAGACCGGCCACAACTGACAGGCGGCGTGGTGACGAACGACTTTGACGACCTCACCCGGCAAACCCGTCGTCTGACCGCGCTTCACCACACGCAGTACTTCGCGAGCGTCGTGCTCGCCGTGTGCGTGTGGGCACTCATGCTGGTCGCGGTCCCCGCGCTCGCGCACGTCCCGGACCTGGAGGTCGGCAGCGACAGGCACAGTGTCGCGATCGGCGGCCCGGAGGTCTCGCGCGCCATCTACGGCTACCTCGCGCCCGGCGAGGCGCATGACGACTACACCTTCACCGTCTCCGAGCCCGTGACGCGCGTCGTCGGCATCATCGTCCCCGCCTATCCCGAGCACGCCGAGTTCCGCCCGACCGTCACGGTTGCGGGCACCGCCGGCGGCCCGACGGTTATCGAGGACCCGGGCGCGGACCCCCGCGCATCGCTGTGGGAGCCGTTCTCGTTGGCGAGCTTCTACGAAGGGGGCGAGGCCGAGCTCGGGTTCGTGCCCGGCGTCGACTACGAGCTGACGGTGAGCGCCGGCGACACAGGTGCCCGCAGCGGCCGCTACGTCGTGGTCTTCGGCGGCCCCGAGGCCTTCTCGGCTGACGACATCGTCGCCACCGCCGGGCAGCTGCCGAGGATCTGGTTCGGCGCGTACGGCGGCGCCCCGCTGCGCTGGAACTGGGCGGCACTGGTACCCCTGCTTCTCGGCGTCGTGACGCTCGTCGCGCTGCTGGCATGGGTAGTGACTCGGGTGACGAAGCGGGTCCGCTCGACGTAAGGCTGCCTGCCGGGAAGCCCTCAGCCGCGCGGTCGATCGGCCGGCTTCCCCGAGTCGTCCGCGGCCCGCAGCGGCGAGCTCGGCGCCATGTGGCCCGCGACGAGTTCGCGCACACGAGCGTGCCGAGCGTTGCTCCACCTGAGCGACACGGCCACCCGGTCCACGATCTCGGCGCTGAGCAACTCGTGATGCACGTAGGTGCTGCGCCCGGGCTTCTCGGCGCGCACGTAGGGCTTGCCGGCGTCGTGGAGCAGCGCCGCCCAGCGCATGTCGAGATCGGCCGCATCGACCGCCTCGACGACCGCGAGCGTGTGCTCGAGCAGGTCACGGTCGTGGTACGGCGAGTTCTGCTCGTAGCTCTCCTGCAGCGCGAGCTCCGGCAGGACCCACACGAGGGCGCCGGTCTCGGCGAGCAGCCGCAGCCCCTTCGCGGCGTGCGGACCCGAGAGCGTCCGGTCGAGCTCAAGCGCGCATCGCTCCTTGGCCACGCCGGACAGCTTGTGGGCGTAGCGCGCCATGGCCTCCTTCAGCTCTTCATCCGCCGAGAAACCCAGTTCGCTTTCGAAGCGGGCCGCTCGCAGGATCCGCAGCGCGTCGTCGCGGATGCTCTCGCGGGCCGGCCCGGGCGCCCGGAGCACTCCGGCCTCAAGATCGGCCCGGCCGCCGTAGGGATCCTCGAGCAGGCCGGGCTGCCACGCCATCGCGTTGATGGTGAAGTCGCGGTGGCGGAGATCGTCGTCGAGGGTCGCGCCGCGCAGGGTGGTGATCTCAAGCTTGCGGCCCTCGGCCATCATGCCGACGGTGCCGAACCGCTTGCCCAGCGTGTAGGGTTTGCGTCCCGCGGCGCGGATGGCGGTCTCGATCTCGTCGGCGGACAGCGGCGTGACGAAGTCGAAGTCCTCGCAGGAGCGCCCCATGAGTTCATCGCGGACCGAGCCGCCGACGAGCCACAGGTCCTCAACGACGGCGCTGGCCGCGGTCCAGGCCGCCTCGCTCGTCATCGACGCACCCATGCGACACCTCCGTCCTTCGACCGTCGCTCAAACGCCTCGCTGCAGTTGTTCCGCTATTCCGGTGCACGTGCACCGGAATGTGCGAGCACGCACGAAGAAGTACGGGACGCGACCGCTCGTCTAACGACTTGCGCCGTTCGTCTCCGCGGCGCTCGTTTCCCACAGCTCGCACACCCACTCGCCGCAGATCGTGGCCCGAAACTCTCGCGGCAGCAGGCAGCCGGTCTCCGGATGGCAGAACTGGCACTTTCGGACGTCGATCCAGCCGGGCAGCGTGGCGCGGTAGGCCTCCCCCACGGCGTCGGGCCGGTGGCTCAGGCGCGGGTCGTGGAGCGGCTCGATACCCGCCGTGCCGGCGACCATGCGGCCATCCGCGTCGAAGCCCAGCGCTCCCGACGCACTCAGGCGCTCGATCCACAGCTCGATGTACTCCTCGAGCCAGCCCTCCCCGATGTAGGCGCCATCCTCGTCGTGCGCGAGGTACAGCGCGCAGCACAGCCCGCCGCACTCGTTGCACAGCTCGTAGCGCTCGATGTCGTTGGGGTGGGTCACAGCAGCTCCCCGGCGATAAGCGACGCCGCGATACCCCACATGATGATGCCGATGGCGACGTCGAGCGCGCGCCAGGTCCGCTCGCTTGCGAACAGCCCCGACAACAGCCGGGCCCCGAAGCCCAGCGCCGAGAACCACACGAGCGACGCGACCCAGGCGCCCGCGACGAAGACGACCCGCGTGGACGGCGGGTAGCCCGACGCGACGCTGCCGAGCAGCACCACGGTATCGAGGTAGACGTGCGGGTTGAGCAGGCTCACGCCGAGCGTGGCGCCGATCGCCGCCCCGGTGCCCGAGAACACCTGTCTGGCAGAGCCGCCTTCGAGCGAGCCCGGGTGTGCGGCCGACTTGAACGACAGCGCGCCGTAGACGATGAGGAACGCCGCCCCGCCCCACGCGGCGACCGAGGTCAGCGCCGGGAAGGCCTCGATGAGGGCGCCGAAGCCCACTGCGCCGGCGGCGATGAGCGCCCAGTCGCACAGCACGCAGGTGGCGACGACCGCCGCGACGTGATCGCGCGCCAGTCCGGCGCGCAAGACGAAGGCGTTCTGCGCCCCGATGGCGATGATGAGGCTCGCGCCCAGGCTCAGGCCCGCCAGCAAGGCGGCGAGCGACCCGGCGTTCGAAGCGTCAGGCGTCAAGGTCGGTCTCGGCTCCCCTCGGCGTACACGGATGCGACCGCAGCAGTGTAGCGCGAGCGCGCGATCACGCCTGCGCGGCCGGCCTCCCGCGCGTCTGCAGCAGTGCGACCCCGCACACCACCACGCCCGCACCCGCGAACGCTGCGGGCGCCGGCACCTCGCCGAGCGCGACCAGCCCGATCAGGAACGCCGCGACGGGCACGGCGAACAGCGCGTTCGACGACACGACCACCGGCAGGCGCCGGATCGCGTACGACCACGCGAGGAACCCGGCCAGCGACGAGGCCGCGCCAAGCCACACCATCCCGAGCGTCGCGGCCATGGGAGCGGCGGCCACCTCGGCAGGCAGACCCGCCGAGAACGGCACGAGCACGAGCGTCGCGATCCAGGTGGGCCACGCCGTGAGCTCCAGCGGCCCGTAGCCGTGCGCGACCGTCTTCTGCACCACCTGGTAGGCGGCCCACAACAGCGTCGCCATCAGCACGAGCGCCACCCCGCCGCTCATGTCCAGCGACACCCCCGCCGAGGCCGCGATCACCGCGGCTCCCGCGAACGCGATCCCCGTGCCCAGCCACCCCTGCCACGTCAGCCGCTCGCCGAGGAACACAACCGCCAGTACCGAGGCGACGATCGGCGATGTGGACACGAGCAGCGCCGCCGTCCCGCCGTCGACGGAGCGCTCGCCGGTGTTGAGCAGGACCTGGTAGAGCGTCTGGCCGAACGCGCCCAGCGCGATGAAGGCGAACCAGTCCCGGCCGCTCGGCACCCTGATGCCGCCGCGAGCCAGGGCGAGGATCCCGAGGCCGATCGAGGCCACCATCAGGCGGCCGACCGTGAGCGAGACGGGATCGTACGCCTCGGTCGTGACGATCGCCCGGATCGCGACGAAGGCGGACGCGAACAACACGACGGCGACGAACAGGGCGAGCACCGCGCGGATGCGCTCGGTTCGAGACAGGTGCTCCATGGCGCATCCCCTCCGGCCTTCGATGATCTGCAGGCCCCGGAGCCGCGGACCCGACAAAAGCCGCGCCCCGGGGAGACCATCCTCACCCTTCCAAGCATTCGCGTCCATTTACTGTTTCTCGCCCTATTGTTAGGCTGTACCTAATGCTAAATCTTCACCGACTTCGTATCCTGCGCGAGATCGACCAACGTGGAAGCGTGTCCGCGGCGGCCAAGGCCCTGTGGATGACACCACCGTCGGTCTCTCAGCACATGACCGCGCTCGAGTCCGAGACCGGCGTGGCCATGCTGGAGCGCGTCGGGCGCGGCGTGAGGCTGACGCCTGCCGCCAAGCGCCTCGTCGCGCACACGGAGCGCATGCTCGCCGACATGGAGCGCGCCGAGGCCGAGCTGGCCGCCGCGCGCGAGGAGGTCGCCGGGCCGCTCACCATCTCTGCGCCCTCGACCGCCGCGCGCGCCATCGTCGTGCCCGCCGCCGTCGAGCTCGCTGCGGCCCATCCCGCGCTCGAGCTCACCATCTCCGACATCGAGCAGCCTGATAGCCTCGTCGAGCTGCGCAGCGGACACGTCGACATCGCCATCGGGCTGGAGTACACCTTCACGCGCGCGATGGAGCACGGCGGCTTCGACATCGAGCCGCTGCTCTCGGAACCGGTCTACATCGCGATGCCCGCGAACCACCCGCTCGCCTCGACCGACGTCCGCCTGACCGACCTGCGCAACGAGCGCTGGTTCGCGGCGCGCGGCCCCAACCCCTGCCGCGACGCCGTGCTGCGCGCGACGGCCTACGCCGGCTTCGAGCCAAGGATCGAACTGCTGTCGACGATCGACTACCAGCTCACGCTGGCCGCGATCGACGCGGGGCTCGGCGTGTCGTTGGTCCCCCACCTCGCGCTCTCGGGCGACTACGCCAACGTGGTGCTCAAGCCGCTGCACGACCTGCCGCTCAGGCGCCACATCTTCGCGGCGCTGCGCGAGGGCAGCCGCACCTCGCCCCAGATCGCAGCGGCGCTCGACGCGATGAAGCGCGCGGCGGACGGGCTCGCCGCCGGGTTCCACGAGGCAGCCGCCTAGCGTCTCGCCTCAGCCCGTCGGGTGGCCCAGCCGCCGCGGCGCCGTACTGGGGTCTCGTCCCTACTGCGCGGGATCGACCGTGTCGCTGACCGCCTCGATGGCGGTGATCTCCATCTCCGGCCCGGCCATGCGGATCGACGCCCCGTCGAGCAGCGTCCCGTTCGCCATCACGGCCATCCCCTTGAGCTTCTCGAGCTGTCCGGAGAACGCGTCGGCGTTCGCGATGACCACGACCACCTCGCCCTCGGTGCCCTCGGCAGCCGTTCCGCCGACGATGCGCCACACTCCGCCTTCGAGCTCGGCGTCGTACTCGAGCATTCCGACGGCCTGCGCCGTCCCGTCCTCGAGCTCATGCAGGCCGAACGCGAGCACGGCGCTCGAGGTCGGATCGCCGGCGGCGCCCGACCCGGGCTGCTCGGCGGGCGGAGTGGCCGGCTCGGGTGTCTCGGCGGGCGTCGCGCAACCAACGAGCGACAAGGCGAACACCAGGGTCAGGGCCAAGACAGACATTCGTGCGAGCATCGGGCACCTCCGCGGTCGTGGGTCGGTTCACTGCTAAGACGCGCCGGGCGAGCGGGCGGTTCACGCTCGGGTAGGTACTACCCGCTGGAACCGCGAAGGGAGCACCCATGACGCCGGACGGACTCACCGAAAGCCAGCGCGACGTCGACTCGGCGGTGACCGAGTGGCCCGAGGTGCGGGCAAAGCAGGCGTTCGGACACCGCGGCTACGTGCGCAACGGCAAGATGTTCGGCTTTCTGGCCGACGAAGGCGTGGCGGTGAAGGTGTGGGCCGGCGAGGACGCCGATGCGGTCTATGCGATCGACGGCGTTCACGCCTTCGCACACGGCGGCATGGAGATGCGTGCGTGGCCGATCATGCCGCTTCGGAACGAAGATGAGGTCACGGCTGCGCTGACCGCGCTGCAGTCGGCCTACGAGAAGGCGCACGCCACCTAGGGCGCGTCGCATTCGCCCCCCACCGCGCCCCCGGTTGTGCGACGATATTGCCACCTGCTCGCCAGCGTTTCGAACCGGGGGTCTCATGGCAGCGACAGTGAAGGGCTCCGTCGTCACGGCGGCCTACGATCACCTCAAGCGCACCTACGGCGATGAGGTCTGGGCCGACACGCTCGCGCGGCTCGACGCCGATGACCTCGCGCTCGTGAAGGCCTCGGCCCGCACGCTGCAGTTCCCCGTGGCCACCGACGGGCGCGTGATGGCGTCGTTCGTGGCGGTGCGGTTCGAGGGCAACCACATGCTCGCCGAGTCAGAGCTGCGCCGCGGCGGCGCATCGCAGGCCGACTCGATGCTCTCCGGCGTCTTCAGCGTCTTCGCGCGCCTGGCCTCCCCCCGCCAGGCGTTCCTCAAGGCGGGCTCGATCATCACGAGCGTCTACACCGGCGTCTCCCACTCGACCGAGGAGGCCGCCGACGGCGGTGGCGGGACGCTGTATCTGCGCGGCCTGGGCCAGTCGCACTTCGTGGCGCCATGGCAGTGCGGGTGGATGGAGCGCGCGCTCGTGCACTTCGGCTCCACCTCGCCCAAGGTCACCGAACGCAACTGGACCGCCGGACGCGACGCTGCCGACGAACTCGTCTACGAGATCCGGTTCTGACCAGTGCGCATCGGGGTCACAAGCCGAAACCCCCTCGTGTGGCTCCTCGAGGCGATCGGGGTCCTGCCCGAACCGCTGCTGGTGGGCTTCTGGGGCATGGAGGCGAGCCGGGCGCTGATCGCCGGCACCGAGCTCGGCATCTTCGACGCGCTCGCCGAGAAACCCCGCACCGCTCCCGACCTCGCAGCCGACCTCGGCTACGACGCCATCGGGACCGAAGCGCTGCTCAACGCGCTCAACGGCTTCGGCTACCTGCGCCGTGCCGACGGCCAGTACACGCTCTCGCGCCGCGCGCGCCGGTGGATGACCAGTGACGCGCGCTTCTCGATGGTGCGCCCGATGGGCCTGTACCGCGTGCTGTGGGACGAGTTCGGCGACCTCGAGGACCGCATCCGCCACGGCGGCGAGCGCGACTTCCACCACCCGGACCGCGACGCGGAGTTCTGGCGCCGCTACGAGACCGGGCTCGGCGCCGCAGCCGCACTCACCGCCCCGAGCGTCGCCAAGGCGATCCCGTTCGCGGGCACGCCGCGCCGGGTGCTCGACGTCGGCGGCGGTCACGGGGCCTTCTCGGCGGCGTTGTGCCGCAGGCACGAGGGGCTGCGGGCGACCGTGCTCGACTTCGAGCCGGCCACCGTCATCGGTCGCGAGCTCATCGCCGAGCAGGGCATGTCCGATCGCGTGGAGTTCGTCGCGGGCGACCTGCTCGAGGCCGAGTGGGGCGAGGGCTTCGACGGCGTGCTGCTGTTCAACCTGCTGCACGTCTTCTCCCCCAAGCAGTGCGAGGCAATCCTGGCCAAGGCCCACGACGCGCTCGCGCCCGGCGGGACCGTGGCGGTCTACGACGCCGCCCACAAGGAGACCGGCGGCAACATCAACGCTGTCGGCGGAGGCAGCGAACTGCTCTTCTACGCGATCAACAACACCCGCGCCTACCCCGAGGCGACCATGCGCGACTGGGTCGCTTCGGCCGGTTTCGCGGACCTGCGCTCCAAGCACCCGCTCGGCATGCCCGAGGTGCTCATCACAGGCCGCAGGGCGTAGGGACCGCCCACACCCGCACACCCCCGCTCGTCCGACCGTTCGCATCGCGCCCGTGGCCGCGCGGCGCGTTCATACCTGCACGCCAACGGGACCCGGTCGCCAGCGGGTAGGCACTAGGTAGACGCGAAGGAGGTGATTGCGATGACACTGGCGACTGAGACACGACTCTCACACGCGAAGGCGATGGCCGTTCTGCCGGCCGAGGACTTGGAGCGCGCCCGTCGGTTCTGGGGCGAGACGCTCGGCTTCAAGATCGAGCCCGATCCGCAGGGTGGTGCGCAGTTCATAGTCCACGCGGGCGCCGGGACGAGCTTCCTCGTCTACGAGCGCGCACGGACCGTGGCCGAGCACACCGCTGCGACGTTCATCGTCGACGACCTGGACGCCACCGTCAGCGAGCTGCGCGCGCACGGCATCGAGTTCGCCGAGTACGACATGCCCGGCCTCAAGACGGTCGACGGCATCGCGACGCTCGGCAGCGAGCGTTCCGCGTGGTTCACCGATCCGGAAGGAAACATCATCGCGGTCGCAAGCATGAACTAGGCGACCAACGCAGTACACGACCAGGCCCCGAGGCGCGATGCGACCCGGGGCCTCTTTGTGCGCGCGGGCGGCCCCGACACCCACCGCGGGCGTAGGCGCCTGCTCGCCTACCTCCACAGGCGTATCGCCGAATCGCCACATCCGGCCGACGACTTCTCGACGTCGCTGGGCGACGATCGATGGGCCGGGGCGCGGGGGGATGAACGCCGCGCCACCGGCGCCAGTCTCGAAAGACGCGGGCCGCAAGACCCGCACGGGAGGTGTCTTGAGGATGCAGGCGATCCACCTGAAGGCGACGGCCCGCTCCGCTGAGTGGGCCGCATCGGCGGTCACCTGGACGCTTCGGCGCATCGTGGGCGTCAAGGACGTCGCGGTGCTCGCATCGCTCGGAATCGTCTCGGTGCTCTTCGACGAGCGCGTGGCGACGACCGAGCAGATCCTGGCCGCGGTCCGCCGGGTCGGCTTCGACGCGAAGGTGCTGTAGCCGCCGCGCTCCGGCCGAGCCGCCGCGCTACCCCAGCTGCAGGTAGCGCGTCATGTCGGCGCCGAGCATCGCTTGAAGCTCGCCCAGCTCGCCGGCGGGCACCTGCACGAACGCGAAGGCGAACACCGGGTAGGTCACGTAGTCGACCCGCCGCAGTTCCCGCAGGTCGCTGAAGTTCGTCGAGAAGGCCTCGTAGTCGACCGACGCGATCGTCGAGCGGTCGAGCGTGGAGGGCAGGTCGGCGATGACGGCCGCAGTGACCGTCCCGGCGCACTCGCTCGAGATCGCGGCCCAGTCGGGCGCCTCGTCAAGCAGGTAGGCGCGGTACGGGTCGATGCCGTACGCGTGCCGCGCGATGTCGGTCACGCACCAGCCGGCGAACCGCATCGGGTTGACCTCGATCGGGGCGATGCGCCCGACTGAGTCAACGCGCAGCTCGGCGTGGACCGGGAAGTCGCGCAGGTCCGCACGGCGGCCCACCTCACGCAGGTACTCCGCGAACGGCTCGCGCCAGCGCCCGACGAGCTCGGTGTCCGTGATGTAGACGCGGTCGCTGACATCCGACGCCGAGGCGAACAGGTGGCCGAGCACGTTGACGATCACCGGCTCGCCGTCCGAGTCGAAGTAGGCGTCGACCGCGTACTCGTCACCCTCGATGACCTGCTCGATCACGAACCGATCGAGGCCCAGGACGGCGTCCGGATAGATGCGGGCCAGCGCGCCGGCCTCATGCTGGATGCGCGCGACGACCTCGGCCCACTGCGCCGGGTCCTCGACGACGTGCACGCCCATCGAGAAGAAGCCGACGGCAGGCTTGACCACGAACGGGGCCGCGATCGACGTGGGATCGAACTCCCGCAGCTCCGCGAGCGTGCACCCCGCGAACCCAACCTCGGGGTGCAGGTCCTCAAGCATCCGCCTGAAGGCGTACTTGTCCTTGAACGCCTCGATCGCGGCCGGCAGCCCGGTGTCGGCCAGGTGCTCGGCGACCCACCCGATCGCGTTCTCCGAGTTCGCGTAGAGCCGCGCACCGGGGGTTGAGCGGTAGGCCTCGGCGAACTCGGCATCGCCGAGCAGGGTCACACCGCGCGATGCCAGCGCGGCACGCGCGGCCGGCGTGTCGAGCACGGGCAGGCCGAGCGTGGCGGCCGCCTCGGCAAGCGCGTCGGAGACGTAGGGGGCTTCGAGGATGAACACAGCTGACTCTCTCTCGGTCGTGGGGTGCTGTTGCGGGATGCCCGATGAGGATCAGGCGGCGCCCTCGGCGGCCCGCGGCGTGCGGACCGGATGCAGGCGGGCGTTGACCGGCGGCAGGAGGCTGACGAGCCACAGCGCGCCGGCGATGACGAAGACGAGCACGTACTCGGTCAGCGGGATGAACGTGACCTGGTAGATCTTGGCGAGGCGCGACGGATCGAACGCCCCGGGCGGATACAGCGTGTAGACGCCGAGCACGATCGCCAAATAGGCGACCGACGCGGTGCGGATCGCCCACTTCGGCAGGCCCAACCCGTAGATCTGGGTGACGATGAAGATCGTGAGGAAGCCGGTGAAGAACATCGTCCACAGGATCGAGCTTTGGGTGAAGTAGGCCACGGTCGTCCCGTGGATGAGCACGCCCACCTCGAGCGCGAGCGTCCAGTACTTGTTCAGGTGGGTCCGCGTGTAGGCGAGCGAGATCTGGATGAACAGCAGGAACATGTAGAAGAAGCCGACCACGTGCGCCCACTCTGCGACGACCGGGTGGAACCAGAAGGTGTAGCAGGTCGCCCACGCGATGTAGTAGCCGTGCACGCTGCGCGTCAGGCGCACGCCGTCCTTGGGCAACGGCGCCTTTCGGCCGAAGAACAGCCCGCGCTCCCGGTTGCGCATGATGAGGATCATCACGAGCATCACGATGACCGAGTACTGCGAGCTCCACACGCTGACGTCCTGGGCGATGCCGTCGTAGAACACCGCGGTCTGGATGTAGTGCAGGACGATGAAGGCCGCGTTGACGCCAAGCAGCCACCAGTTCCAGTTCGAAAGCCGGTCATCGGTCCGCTTGTGCGAGCGGGACAGCTTCCAGATCAGGAACCACAGGGCGATCTGGTGCACGACATAGGGAGCCCAGGCCGACACGCGCGTGATGGCCGTGGGCTCGGGGAGCTTCCAGTAGTACCAGGCGGCGCCCGCGTCGGGCAGCAGCGCGATGTTGGGGACGAACAGCGCGTCGAACAGCGGGATCAGTCCGGCGGCAAGCGCTGCGAACAGCACCGAAAGTCCCAGTACGCGATTCGAGCTCATCTGCATGGCGCGCTTCTCCCCCGGCCGGCCTGAACGTGAAGCGAGGCACCCCTCGGCGATGCCCCGCTCGATTCTACCCGTGTGCGGCTGCGGCGCGCGATGCCGGCACCGGGACCGGGGCGTCCTCGTGCACGCTCCCGAAGATCTTGCGCGCGAAGACCGCCGCCGCGACCGTGAGTCCGCCGAAGATCACGAACGGCACGATTTCGAGCGATCCCTCGACAAGCGCCGCCGAGATGAGCATCGCGCAGATCGCGCCCGCCATGGTCAGCCCCTTCACTGCGAACACCGACGCGAGCAGGTAGCCCCACGGGCGCCTGCGCCACAGTAAGGCGGCGGTCGCGACGGCCAGCGGCACCAGGATGCCTAGGTCGAGCGCTTGGACCGTGAGGGTCGTCATGCCCAGCAGCGACGCGCCCGCGAGATCGCCCGCGAGACCGGTCGCGATGCGCACCGACCACATCCCCGTCAGCAGCACGGCCGCGAAGATGCAGAAACCGATCATGCCCCGCCGGGGGAACCCCTCGTCGAACCGGGCCGGCAGTGTCGCCAGGTCGACGGTCGACACGATCCACACCATCGCGACCGCCGAGGCGACGAACAGCACGATGAAGACCGGGAACAGCGGGCCGAGCGCCCAGAACATCGCGTACATGAAGTACTGGTAGAACAGGTACGCCAGCACGCCAAGGGCGAGCAGCCGCGCCCGCATCGAACCGCGCGCGAGCGCCGGCGTCGCAAGCAGCAGAGCCGGGACCGCGAACACCAGGGTCACGGCGTCCCAGCCGACGCCCTCCGCGACGACCCGCACCGGGTTGTTCGCGTAGATGCCGGTGGTGGCGTACTCGAACCGCTCGCCTCGAATGCTCGTGCCCGCAGCCGTCGACCCGTCACCGCGAGCGAACACCCCGATCGCCGAGGCCGCACCCGCGACGAGCGCGATCGCCACACACAGCGCGGCTATGCCGCGATACGTCTTCTCCATGATCTCCACCCTCTCGCTCACCTCGCGGGCCGATCAGCCCGCGGCCACCAGCTTCTGCGCCGCCTCGTCGGCCCACGTACCGACCGCCTCGAAGTCGCGGAAGTCACCCTCCGGGGCCTTCATCATCTTGAGGATCGTGCGCTCGATGAAGCTGAACTTCTTGGGCTCGTTCCAGCCGGCGAACAGGCCGTACGCCACAGGCTCCACGCCCGTCTCGGCGATGAGCGTGTCGGTGTAGGCCCGGACCTCCTCGGTCTTCTCGGGGTCGGAAGCGAGCGTGAGGCACGCGGTGAAGAACGCCACCGGCCGCTGCTTGAGCGCGTCGGCGTTGCCGGCCACCCACTCGCGCACCGCGCCGTGCCACTGGCCCGCACGCACGCCGCTGCCCACGATCACCGCGTCGAACGCTGCGGCATCCGGCTTGTCGGTCGCGGGCGCGACCGTGACCTCGACCCCGTGGGCCGCAAGCGACTCACCGATCTTCTCGGCCACGCCTGCGGTGCAGCCGGTTCCCGTGCCGTAGACCACCAGTACTGAGCTCATCGTGACTTCCCCTTCACTCCGATTCCTGCGAGATAGACCTCCAGCAGCTGTGCGGCGGCCTCGTCGGCGTCCATGCCGTACGGCGGCGCGGACTGGCCGGACAGCACCTGGCGCGACATCACCGTCTGCGACGTGAGCGCGAAGAACGCCTCCGCCATCACCCGGGGATCGATGTCGTCGCGCAGGTCACCGGCCTGCTGGCGCTCGGCGAGGTAGGCGACCAGCCCGGCGTAGTTGTCGCCCGGGCCCTCTCCCATGACCTGTGCGATCTCGGGATTGGTGCGGGCATCGAGGACCAGCCGCATCGCGACCGGCCCGGCCTGCGTGGCCTGGCGGACCTCGATCCCGGCGAGCGCCCGCAGGGTGCCCAGCGTGTCGGCCGGCTCCGGGATCGCGTCAACCGCGAAGCCGGCCATGTTCGGCGTCCACGCTTCGGCGAGCGCCTCGAGGATGCCGAGCTTGCTCCCGAACCGCCGGAAGATGGTGACCTCGTTGACGCCGGCCTGCTCGGCGATGGCGCGCGTGGTCGTGGCGCCGTACCCGCGCTCGGCGATCAGCTCGGCGGTGGCGCTCAGGATCTTGGCTGCTGTGTCTTGTGCGGCCGACATCGGCTGCTCCCCGTCCTCGGTGAGATGCAAGTGCTTACTTGCACTCTATACCCCGAGAACAGCAAATGCAAGCGGTTACTTGCATCTTGGAGCTGCGGACCCCTAGACCAGCCCGAGACGCCTCCACACACCGGCCGAGATGCCCATCGCCGGCAGGTACCACACGAGCGCACCGATGACGTAGATGACGACGTCCTTGCGCATCTGCTCGGACAGCTCGCCGAGCCGCCCGACCTGCGCGACGCTCAGGTACACCACGAACGCGACCAGCACGAGCGCGGCCACCATCACGAGCACCTGCAGCAGCGCGACGGGGCTCGCCAGCCTCGGCAGCCGCCGGACCGACGCTATGGCCAGCGGCGACACGATCGCCACCAGCAGAAGTGCGGCCAGTGGCGTCGTGATCTCGCGGTACTCCGGTCCGAGCCACTGGTTGATCGGCAGCAGGGCGATCGAGCTCGTGAACAGCACGGTCACGCCGGTCAGCATCACGAGCGGCGTCAGGATCGCGATGCGCAGCAGGCGCTGCTTGATGGGCTCGGCGCTGTCGGTCAGAAACGTCGCCACGAGCCCCAGCACGAACGGCACGGTCACGAGCGAGACGTACGTGAACGTGTAGGTCCTGAACGGCAGCTGCCCCACGGCCAGCGCGCCGGGCACGAAGAACAGCAGCGCGAAGCCGTAGAACAGCGCGTAGGTGTCGAGCACCAGGGGCGTCTCGGCGGTGTCGCGGGAGACGGCGGCCGGCTCGGCGGAATCGGGTCGCAGCGCGGGCGTCTCGGCGATGGCGGTCGTGCTCATCTCGAACAAGCCTCCTTGGAAGCGGGATCTTCGCTGCCAGTCTCGCGCGCGGGCGTGAGGCCGAGATATGACTTCCGTCAATTCCGAGAAACCCGCTCAAGATTCATGCGGGTATGTAGAGGTCACCACCATCGATCACCCGGAGGTCATCATGAAGGTCGAGATGCGCAACGAGATCCTGTTCAAGGCGCCCACGCGCGTCGGCCTGCTCGCCGACGTGTGCGACGCGCTCGGAGCCAAGGGCGTCAACATCCTGGCGATCGGCGCCTACGACAAGGGCGGCGACGGAGAGTTCCTGCTGCTCACGAGCAACAACCGCGACGCCAGCGAGGCGTTGCTCGCGCTGGGCGGGACCGTCGACTTCGTGCCGGTCGTGTGGGCCGAGATGCCCAACGAGCCCGGCGCGCTGGCCAAGATCGCCCGCCGCATCGCCGAGCACGGCATCAACGTGAGCCAGATCCACGCGACCACCGCCGATGCGCCCACCGCCGGCATCGTCTTGCGGACCGACTGCGAGATCGACGTCATCAAGATGCTCGGCGACCTGTAGTCCACGCCGCGTCCACGAACGCGACACCGCACCTCCACGCCCCCGGCACGGCCGCGCCATACCGGGGGCGTACTGTCGTCTGCGGGTGACATGGCACCCACGAAACGATGACTTGGAGGTAGACCGATGACCGACACCACTCCCACCCCGGAGTACGCCGCCGAGCAACCCGCGGCCGAGGCGGCCCCGCCGGCAGCTCCGCCGGCGCTGGAGCCGAACCGCCCGTGGCACAAGGACACCGGCTCGGTGGTCGCGCTGGCGCTGGCCGGCGGGTTCGTCGTGGCCGCGGCCGCGTTCGCGACCGGTTGGGGCGCCCACGGCGTCGCTGACCACATCACGGGCGGCGACCGCGGGATGGCTCGGGCCGGCTTCGCGCACCCGGGCATGATCCCGAGCGGCTATCAGGGCGGCCCCGGCGACTGCGGTATGTCGGGCCCCGGCCCGCGCGGCGGTTTCGACGGACGGCCCGGCGCTGACGGGCGCGGCTTCGATCGCGGCCCCGGAGGCCCCGGTGGTCCGGGCGACTGCAGCGGCGGTGGCGCCGGCTGCCAGCCGGGCGGCTCCTGGCAGTAAGCCCGAACACATGCAACGAATTAGACCGGGGTCGCTCGCGAAGAGCGGCCCCGGTCTCACGTTCGCGACGATCAGCCGCGCTACACCTGCGAATCAGGTGCGGCGGTGGGCGCCGCTGCCGAGGCGGCGGGCTGCTCGGCGGCATGCTGCTCGGCCCACATCGCGGACACGGCGCGCTGCTCGCGCAGCTCCTTGAGCACGGGCCACTCGGTGAAGGCGAACCACAGCATCATCACCAGGTTCACGCCCGGGATGATCATCAGCAGCCCGAGGGCACCGTTGAGTCCCGCCTTGCGGTAGATCTGCCAGAACGCCACCGCGGTCACCACCGCGCCGAGGCCGATCAGCGCGAGCATCACGCCCGGCGGCAGCAGGAGTCCGCCGCGCGGTCCGGGGCCACCGGGGAAGCCGCCCGGGGGGCCTCCCGCGATCATGTCGCCGCCACCGGGTGCACCACCGGGGGGAAGCGGGATCTGAGTCGGCTGTGCCATGGGGAAGCTCCTTTCGTCGCCGAGGCGCTACTGGTAGCGCAGCGCCTCGATGGGGTCGAGCTTGGCGGCCCGGCGGGCCGGGTAGTAGCCGAACAGCAGTCCGATGGCGGTCGACACGCCCACTGCGAGCAGCACGGATCCGGCGGTGACGGTCGTGTTGAGCGTCGACAGCGCGTTGACCGCCGCCGAGATGCCCCACCCCGCCGCGATGCCGATCAGTCCGCCGGTCACGGTCAGCGCGACCGCCTCGGCGAGGAACTGCGAGGTGATGTCGGAGCGCGTCGCCCCGATCGCCTTGCGCAGGCCGATCTCGCGGATGCGCTCGGTCACGGTGGTGAGCATCATGTTCATGATCCCGATGCCGCCGACGACGAGTGAGATGCCGGCGATCGAGCCGAGCAGCGCCGTGAGCATGCCGGTGATCGTGGAGACCGTCTCGGCGAGGTCCTCTTGGGACGAGACCTGGAAGTCGGCCTCCTCGGCGTCGGCGATGTCGTGGCGCGACAGCAGCAGGCTCTCGATGCCCGCCTGCACGTCGTCCATCTGCTCCTGGTCGGTCGCCTCGACATAGATCGAGCTCAGGTCGTCGCTGCCAAGCAGGTAGCGCTGCAGCGTCTTGAGCGGCACGTACACCGCGTCATCGTTGCTGATGGGACCCGCCGAGCCCTTCTCGGCCGCCACACCGACCACGGTGAAGGGCATCCCGCCGATCCGGATGCGCTGTCCCACCGGGACGGAGCCCTCGCCGAACAGGTCCTCGGCGGTCGCCGAGCCCAGCACCGCGACGCGCTTGGCGCCATCCACGTCGTCTTGCGTGAGCCACACGCCGTAGCTCGTCTCGATGCTGCGCACGCTCGCGTACTCCACCGTCGTGCCGCTCACGCTCACGTCCGTGCTGTTGGCATCGGCGATCACCGTGTACTGTCCGGCCGCCGTGGGGGCGACGGCAGCGATGCCGGGCACGTCGGTGGCGATGGACTCGGCGTCCTCGAGCGAGAGTGGCTGAGCCGCGATGCCGCCGCCCGACGAGCTCACGGTGAGCAGGTTGCTGCCCAGCGAGTTGATCTGGTCCTCGATCGAGGCCTTGGTGCCGTTGCCGATCGCCACCATCACGATGACGGCGGTGATGCCCACCACGATGCCGAGCACCGTGAGCAGCGAGCGGGCCCGGTTCGCCGTGAGCGACGAGAGCGTCTCGCCGAGCAGGTCACGCAGTCGCATGGGGGGCCTCCTCGGAGTCGGGGCCGAGGGGACCGGGTGTCTCGGCGTGGTCGAAGATGAGGCCGTCACGGATGTGGACGGTGCGGTCGGCGTGCCCGGCGACCTCGGCCTCGTGCGTGATGAGCACGATGGTGCGTCCCTCGTCGCGCAGGCGCTCGAAGGTGGCCAGGATGAACTCGCCGGTCTTGGTGTCGAGGTTGCCGGTGGGCTCGTCGGCCAAGATCAGCGTCGGGTCGTTGACCAGCGCGCGGGCGATCGCGACGCGCTGCATCTGGCCGCCGGAAAGCTGGTTGGAGCGCTTGTCCCACAGCGACTCATCGAGCCCGGCCGCCTCCATCGCCGCCACCACGCGCTGCTCGCGCTCGCCGACAGGCAGCTCCGAGTAGATCAGCGGGAGCCCGACGTTGCGGCGCACGGTGGCACGCGGCAGCAGGTTGAACGACTGGAATACGAAGCCGATCGAGCGGCTGCGGGCCTCGGCCAGCTCGTCGTCGTCGAGCGTCGAGACGTCGATGCCGTCGATGAGGTAGTTGCCGGCCGTGGGCGTGTCGAGCAGGCCGAGCAGGTTCATCAGCGTCGACTTGCCCGAGCCGCTGGGGCCCATGATCGCGACGAACTCACCCGGCTCGACCGCGAGCGACACACCGCGCAGCGCCGGGGTGGCCGTGTCGCCGGTGACGTAGGTCTTCACCAGCCTGCGAGCCTCGACGATCGGCGCCATCAGTTGCCGCCCCCCATGCCGCCGGGCGCACCGCTGGGGGCGCCGTTGAGCGCACGGCCCCCGCCCATGCCGCCCGGGGAAGGCGGCATGAACCCGCCGCCCTGCTGCTCGTCGCTGGAGGTGGCGGTGGTGGCGATCTGTTCGCCGGCGGTCACGCCGCTGACGATCTGGACCTGCGTGTCGTCGGACGGCCCGGTCGTGACGGTGCGCTTCTCGGTCGAACCGTCTGCCGCCACGACCGTGACGTACTTGGTGGTGCCGTCGACCTTCACCGACGACTTGGGGACGAGCACCGCGTCCTCGATCGCAAGCGTCACGATGTCGGCGGTCGCCGTCATGCCGCTGCGCAGCCGATCGTCTTGCTCGGACAGCGTGATCTCGACGTCGTAGGTCGAGACGGAGCCGTCGCTCTCGGCATTGGGCGACACCCAGGTCACCTTGCCCGCGAGCTGCAGGTCATCGACGGCCTCGAAGGTCACGGTGGCCTCCTGGCCCGCCTTGACCTCGGCGATGTCGACCTCGTTGACCGCCACGGTGACGGTGAGCTCGGTCGGATCGGCGATGACGACGGCCGCCGAGGAACCCGAGTTCGTGCTGGTGGTGGCGCCGGTCGCGCCTGCGGCGACGGTCCCGCTCTGCCCACCGGCCGACGAGCCCGAGCCGCTGCCCGACACCGAGCCGCCCTCACTCACGTTGACCGCGGTGACGACACCCGACGACGGCGCGGTGACCGTGACCTTGTCGAGATCGGCGAGCGCGTCGTCGTAGTCGGACTGCGCGTTGGAGCGCGAGGTCTTGGCGCTCGTGAGTCCGGCCTTCGCGCTGGTGAGCCCCGCCTTGGCGCTCTTCACGCCGAGGGTGGCGACCTCCACGTTCTTCTCGGCCTCGTCGATCTCGGCCGAGGTGGCGGCGCGGGTACCGGTCTGGCTCTCGAGCGCGTCGAGGCGGTTCTCGGCCTGCATTAGCCCGTACTCGGCCTGCTCCACCTGCTGGTTGGCCGATGCGACTTGCTGGTTGGCCGAGGCGACCTGCTGCTTGGCCTGCTGCAGCTGGGCGCGCGCCGAATCGACCGCGTCCGCGAGGTCCGCATCGTCGACGGTGAACAGCTCGTCGCCTGCCTTGACCCGGTCGCCAACCTCGACCTCGACCGACTCGACGGTGCCGCCGACCTCGGCGAAGACCTCGGTGGTCTGCGCGGGCTCGGCCACGCCGTCGGCCGAAGCGGTCACGACCAGCCGGCCGCTCTCGGCGGCGGTCGACGCGACGGCAGCGGGCGCGGGGTTCAGGCGCGCGGCGACCATCGGCCACGCGATGACGCCGGCCGCGATGAGCACGACGGCTACCAGCGCCGCGATCGCCCAGCGCGCGCGCCGCTTGCGCGCGGTCCGTGGCGCGGCGGCCCCTGCGGGGGCGTCGGCCGCGAGCGTCGATGACTGTCCGGACATGGATCCTCCTCGGTGTCGTGTGTTCTCCGAGGAAGACGCTACGCGTGAGCGCGGCGGCGCGCGTCGGCCCAGCGGGGCGAATCCGCGGCCGCAGGTACACCCTGGGGAGTACGCCGCGAGGAGCGAGGGTGCGGCCGGGGGCGGGTGCGAAGGCGGCCTCGCGAGGGGCGTGTTCGCCGGCATCAGAGGGTGGACACTCCACGAGCGCCGCCGCCGGAGCGCTCGCCGCCGGCCGTGCCCTCGCGGCCCGGGGCTACTCGGCGGGCGAGCCGGGTGCGACGAGCCCGGACTCGTAGGCGATCACGACGAGCTGCGCGCGATCGCGGGCGCCGAGCTTGAGCATGACGTGGCTCACGTGCGTCTTGGCCGTGGCCGGGCTGATGAACAGCGCCGAGCCGATCTCGGCGTTGGACAGGCCGCGCCCCACGAGCGCCAACACCTCGCGCTCGCGCTCCGTGAGCTGCTCGAGGCCGGCGGCGTCAGCCGGGCGGGGCTCAGGCTGGCGAGCGAACTCGGCGATGAGGCGGCGCGTGATGCTTGGGGCGAGCAGCGCCTCGCCGGCGGCCACGACGCGCACCGCGTCGAGCAGCGCCTCGGGGTCGGTGTCTTTCAGCAGGAAGCCGCTGGCCCCGGCACGCAGCGCGTCGAAGACGTACTCGTCGAGGTCGAAGGTGGTCAGCACGAGCACGCGTACCTCGGCGGTGGCCGGGTCGGCGGCGAGTGCGCGGGTCGCTTCGATGCCGTCCATGAGCGGCATGCGGATGTCCATGAGCACGACGTCGGGGGCAAGCTCGCGCGCGGCGGCAACGGCCTCGGCGCCGGTGCCGGCCTCCCCCACGACCTCGAGGTCGGGGGCCGAATCCACGAGCATCTTGAGGCCGCTTCGCACGAGCGCCTGGTCGTCGGCGATCAGCACGCGGATGGGACTGGTCTCGGTCATGCCGCACCTCCGGAGAGCGGGATCGTCGCCGCGACGCGGAAGCCGCCTCCGCCCGCCGGACCGGCCGAGAACTCGCCGCCGAGAGCCACGACGCGTTCGCGCATACCCGCGATGCCGTGCCCGGGGACGGCGGTCGTCTCGGCTGACGCGCCGGTGCCGTCGTCGGTCACCTCGATGGCGAGCGAGTCGTCTTCCCTGCGCAGCGTCACGACGGCCCGGCGCGCTTGTGCGTGGCGCACGACATTGGTCAGCGCCTCCTGCACGATCCGGTACGCCGAGACCTCGGCATAGGCGGGCACCTCTCCCAGATCCCCCGCGTGCACCTCGACGGCCACGCCCGCGTCCTCGACGGCCGCCGCGAGCTCGGCGATGCGGGCGATGCTGCCCGCCGGCGCGAGCGGGGCGGCGTCGTCGTTGCCGCGCAGCACGCCGAGGATCGCGCGCAGCTCGTCGAGCGAGGCCTTGCTGGTGGTGCGGATCGTCTCGAGCGCGCGCTTCGCCGCAGCCGGATCGCGCTCGACGACCTGCTGCGCGGCGCCGGCCTGCACGGCGATGATCGACAGGGAGTGCGCGGTCACGTCGTGCAGCTCGCGCGCGATGCGCAGGCGCTCCTCCTCGACTCGCTTGGCCGCCTCGGTCTCGCGGGTCCGCTCCGCCTCGAGAGCGCGATGCTCGACCTCGGCGACGTAGGCCCGGCGGTTGCGTGTCGCATCGCCCAGCGCGGCGGCGAACGCGTAGAGCGACATCACGCGCACCGCCTCGGCCGCCATGCGTGACGGCGGCTCGGCGACGAGCGACGTCGCCAGCGCCACCATGATGGCGAGTCCCGTCAGCGGGATCAGTTTCTTGCGTTCGAGCAGGGTGCCGACCGTGTAGACGGCGAGCAGCGGCGCGAGTGTGATCAGGACCGGCGGCTGGCGCGTGGCGTCGTAGATCCCGGAGGCCAGCGACGCGACCAGCAGCACCGTCACCGGGAACCGGCGGCGCCACGCCAACGACAGGGACGCGACCGCGACGAGCGCGTACGCGATCCAGGTCGGAGGCGCGAACTCCATCGAGAAGAACGGCGCGACCACCACGATGTCGCCGGGGCCCGGGCCGCCGGGAGGGGCCGGGCGACCGATGAAGACGGGCAGCAGCGCGAGCTGGAACCAGCCGAACGCCGTGAGCCCCACCGCGATCGCGATGTCTTGGAGGGTTTCTCGGCGGATGCCCGATGTCGGATTCGTGCTCGTCATGACCCGATACTACGCCGAGCAGCCCGCCGAGCGCATGGTCCGCTCGGCGTGTGTGCGGCTACGCCCGCGGGAGTACGCGCCGCTCAGCGCTCGGACCCCTCGGCCGGTACCGAGAGGCGCAGCAGGCACCGCTCGCCGCCGACGCACGCCTGCCGCTCGAGGAACTCCAGCTCGAGCCCTGCGCCCTCGAAGGTCCCGTAGTCGACCTCGGCCGCGATGTCGCAGAGCCGCTCGACGGCCTCGGGCGAGTAGCCGGCCTCGCGCCACGCGTCCGCGAGCGGGCACGCCGTCATGCGCAACACGACCTCGCCGCCCTTCGCAGCGGCCTCGACGCCCGGCTCGAACAGCGCACCCTCCGACGGGGACGACTCCACGAAGATGCGTGCGACCTGCTCGAGGTCCCCGGCCTCGGCGGCCTCGGCGTACGCCCGGCCGATCTCGACGCCGCGCCGGCGGATCGCGCGCTTCATCAGCTCGGCGGCACGCTCCTCGCCGACCTCGGCCGAGAACTCGTCGTAGAAGTACGCGTACATGAGGGCCCGGTTGGCGAACGCGGCGCGGGTCTCGGCCCGCGCCTGGGCGAGCCGGGCCTCGCAGTCGTCGGTCATCGCTGCGCCTCCTGCCTGGATCCGTGCTCCGTGCACGTCACGAGCGGCCCGGCCTCGGACCAGCTCACGCTGTACGTACCCCCGCTCGGACAGGCGGGGGCGGGCGCGAAGGCCTCAAGGTCCGCGAGCGAGCCGGGCGGCATGCCCTGCTCGGCTTCGTACGCCCACGCGGCCTTCTCGAGCCCGGCCTGCTGGCTGAAGCACTTCGTGGTGGTGGCCGCGTCGTTGGCCGACGGCAGTCCCACGAACGTGCCGAGAAGCCACACGGTCACCGCCACGGTGATGGCGACGACCGCACCTCCGGCCACGACGCCGGCGGCGACCGGCTTGCGCTGCTTGTCGGGAAGGCGCTCCATGCACGCCAGCGTAGCACCGCGGGTGCGCGCGACCCTATACTCAGCGAGTGCGGCGGCGAGAGCGCCGCGACCGCGTCGATGCGAGGAGTGCGCCCGACCATGCCAGCGACTCCCTACAACGCCCAGCACCTCGCCGGCGACACCTGGGTGGTGCCCGGGCTGACCAACGCCGGCTTCATCGACGGGCTCGTCATCGACACCTGCGAGGACGAGGCGCCGTTCGCGGGCGTGGCGGTCGAGCGCCTCGTCATCACGCACGGGCACGCAGACCACTTCGCGATCGGCCACGTGCTGCGTGACGCCGGAGCCCGCGTCGCGGTCGCGCGCGACGACGCGGCGCTGGTCGAGAACCCCGACATCAACATCCGCGGCATGTTCAGCTGGGCCAAACCCGGCGACTTCCTGACCACGAAGCTGTTCCGGGGCACGCCGTGCCCGGTCGACGAGTACCTCGAGGACTTCACCGACGAGCGCGCCGAGGTCATCGGCCTGCCCGGTCACACGCTGGGGCACTGCGGGTTCCTCACCCGCGACGGGGTGCTGTTCACCGGAGACGCGCTCTACCTCACCTCGCTGTGGGAGCGCCACCCGCTGCCCTATGCGATCGACCCCGGCCAGGTCGCGGCGTCACTGCGGCGCATCAGCGAGATCGAGTGTGAGTGGGTCGTACCGGCGCACGGATACCCGGTCACCCGCGAGGAGGCGCACGGGCACGTCGAGCACCACCTGGCCCAGCTCGCCGAGATCGAGCAGCTCCTGCTCGACGAGTTGCGCGAGGCCATGACCACCGAGCAGGCGATCGCGCTCGTGAGCCAAAGGCGCGGCCTGCGCGAGAACCCGGCCTCGTACTGGCTGGCGGTCACGACGGTCAAAGGGTTTCTCGGCGATCTGCTCAACCGCGGTGCGATCGAGTTCTACGTGCACGAGCACGCAGGCTGGTGGCGCACGGCGAAGTAGGCGCGTGGGGCGCCGCCGAAGCGCTCGCTACTTCGCGGGGATCTCGCCGTCGTCGAACTTCGCGGCGATGTGGCTGCCGTCGCAGAACGGCTTGTTGCCGCTGTGCCCGCAGCGGCACAGGGTGACGCGGTTGCGAACCTCGTAGGGCTCCCCCGTCGCATCGACGATCTCGATACGGCCGCGCACGAACAGCGGCCCGCTCACGCCCAGCTCCGGATCCTCGATCAGCACGATGGACGGCTCGAGCTCGGGCTCGAACTCCTCGCCGGTCTCGGCGTCGCGCAGCACGTAGCGACCCGAGGGACACAGCATGGCCTGCTCCTCGGCGATCGCGCGGGCCTCAGCGTCATCGCAGCGCTCCACGAGGTTCCACAGCCCGCCGGCCCGGTCGCAAAAGCGCGCCTCGGCGCACAGCTTGCGGGCGTCGCGCAGCTCGACCCCGGGGCCGTCGATGGCCACCGAGCACTCCATGTAGGCGACGTGCCCGGCGGTCTCGGTGCCGTCGAAGCCGCCGTCGGCGTGCGTCCCGTCGCAAAACGGCTTGGAGCCCGAGTGTCCGCAGCGGCACAGGGCGTAGCGCGGCTGCGTGGGGATGCGCCCGACCTCGGTCCAGCCCACCGACTCTCCGGCCTCGTTGCACTGGATCGCCATCCGGATGAGCGGGATGTCCCCGGAGACCAGATACGGGCCGTTCTCGGTGGCGGCGGTGCGCTTAATCGGCAGACTACCAAGGCCTTTCGGGAGGAGTCAGAGTCGTCGAAGCGAGTGTACCCCACCGCCGAGAGACCCCGCCCGTCACGCCTCGAGCAGCTGGCCCACCATGCCCGCGAGCGCTGCGGAGTCCTTGCGAGCGTCGGCCAGGTCCGACACGAGCTCCGGGTCTGCCGCCTGGTCCGCCGCCACCCGCTCCGCGTGCACGAGCGACTCGCCGAGGTGCTCGGTGAGCACGAGGACCACGCCGGCCACCTCGCGCATCGTGTCGATGCGGGCCACCACGGAGTCCTTCATCTCCTCCACGGCCATCGTCAGCTCGCCGATCTCGTCGTGCTGATGCTGCTCGAGTCGGGCGCCCAGATCCCCGCCCTTGACCGCCGAGGCGAACTCCCTCGCTCGGGCGAGCGGGGTCGCGATCGATCGGTACAGCCACACGCTGGCCGAAACTGCCACGATGATGCTGAGTCCGATGAGCACTAGGGTTCCCAGTCGCGCAGCCTCCTTGGCCTCGGCCTCTGCGCGCACAGCCGACGCCGCGACGGTGTCCGCCTGCCGAGCGATGGCGCGCAGCTCTCCGTCGAGGTACGCGTCTTGTCGCTCGCGGACCTTGCGGCGAAGTTCGACCCCCTGGAGTCCGGCGACCGCGTCGGAGGGCTCGAGGTTGCTCGTCGTCGAGGCGTAGAAGCGGCCGTCCTCTCGTTGCCGCATCCGCAGTGCCGCACCACCGGCCTCGGCCTCGGCGTTGATCCAGTGGTAGACATCCATGCGAAGCTCGGCCCAGTCCGAGCGCAGCGTGTCATCGCCCGCGGCGTCGGCCAGCCGCTCGATCGTGCGCGACGCAGCCAGGTCGGTGCCGTTCACTCCGCCGTAGTCCGCGGACTGCTCGGCGGACTCCTGCGCCCGGGCGACGCCGAGCGCCAGATTGCTCGCCTCCGAGAAGAACCGGGTCACCTGCTGTCCGGCAAGCGCGGCGAGCGTCGCGCGTTCGGTGGCGGTGCGCGCCTGCTCGGCGTAGGACGCCGCCCGCGCATAAGCCCACGTGGCGTAGATCCCCGCCGCGATGCTCGCGGCCAGCACGAGCGACAGTGCGATCACGATGCGGTTGCGCACGCTCAGGTTCACGGTGCTCCTCACGCGACGATCCCGAGCTCAGAGGCGGCCGCTCGCAACGCCGCGACCTTGCCCGGATCGTCGTAGTCGTTGGGACCGACCAGGGTCACGAGGAAGCCGGCGCGGGTCGCGAGCTCGCCTTTCGCGCGCACGAGGCCGATGGGGTCACCGGCATGCTTGGCTTCGAGTTCGGCGCTGACCCGCTTACACAAGTCGTAGAGAGTGCCCACGTTCGCGTGCGTCCTTTGGCTGATCGGCGGGCGAGACGGCCGTCGGTGGTCGGCAGTGGGCCCAGTGAACCATCTGCGGCAGACGCTGTGGTTTCAACCGGATGAACGAGTCGTAAGCGATTCGCGCAAGGGGTGTGAACGCGGTGTGACCCCGCGCGTCACCGCGGCCAAGCGGCGAGCACGACCGCGGCCAGCGCCAGGCCGATCCCGACGCGCTGCCACCCGTGCAGGTGCTCCTTGAGCACGACGCGCGCGAGCAGGACCGTCGCCACCGGGTACAGCGAGCCGATCACCGAGGCGATCGCGAGGGGCCCGATGCGGATCGCCGCAAGCATCGTCACGTTGGCGAACGCGTCGAGCAGGCCGGCGAGCAGGGTCGGCCGCCACGCTTCTGCCGAGAAGTCCGGCCTTCCCGCCGAGCGCACCAGCGCCAGCGACCCGATCATCGCCACCGAGACGAGCCGCGCGGTGGCCAGCGGCCAGAAACCGGAGCCATCCCCGGCGAAGCTGAACGACAGGAACGATCCGGCGAACCCGACGCCCGCCAGCAGCGACAGTCCCAGGGCCGCGGGCGGCAACCCCGGTGCCCCACCGGGCTCATCGACCGAGGTCGCGCTCACGATCACGGTCGCGACGAGCGCGAGCACGAGCCCCGCGATCGCCGTGGGCGCGAGCGTGGCACCCGTCGCGAAGTCGTAGAGCGCAGGCAGCGATCCGGAGATGGCGGCGGTGACAGGCGCGACGAGGCTCATGCGGCCCCGCGCGAGCGCGGCGTAAAGCGCCGCCACCCCGATTCCCCCGCCGACGCCTGCGGCCGCTCCGGCGAGCACCGCGGTGCGAGAGAACGGCGCGGGCGCCACCACGAGCGCCAACGCGAACAGCGCCAGCCCCACGCTGTGGGCGAGAGCCGTGACCGCGAGCGCCGAGGCGCGCCGGCTCGCGACGCCGCCGAAGAAGTCGGCGACACCGAACAACGACGCGGTGGCGGTGGACAGCAGGACCGTGAACATACCGCCGAGCATAACAGCCCCTCGAGGCGGGCCTCGCAACACGCACGACGAATCGGATAGAACCCGGACGGCATTTACGACTACACTCCTCGGCATGGAAATCACCGAGTGCGACATCACCGCAACGGAGTCCGCAGCCGTCATCGCGGCCGCGGAGCTGATCGACGCCGCGGTGGTCGCCGGCGAGCGCGAGCCCACGCTGGCGTCGCTCGCCCGTGGTCTGGACATGCAACCGGCCCGGCTGCGCCAGGTCTTCACCGCACGCCTCGGTCTGACGCCGAAGGCCTACGCCGACGCGCGCCGGGCTTCTCGGCTACGTGACGAGCTTGCGACCGGGGCGGCCGTCAGCGACGCGATCCACGCCGCCGGGTACGGCTCGGTGTCGCGGGTCTACGAGCGCCACGGCGTGCTGCTGGGCATGACGCCGGCGCGCTACCGCCGAGGAGCACCGGGCGAGGTCGTTGGCTACACCTTCGCCGACACCTCGCTCGGGCGGCTCATCGTCGGCACGACCGACGAGGGCGTGTGCTACATCGCGTTCGGCAGCGGCGACGAGGGCCTGCTCGGCGAGCTCGCGGCACGCTTCGCACGCGCGGAGATCCTGCCGGCCCGCGAGGAGCAGGCCGAGCTGGTGGAAGCGGTCGTGGCGCTCGTCGAGGGCGCGACCGACGCCGACGTCCCGCTCGACGTACGGGGCACCGCCTTCCAGCGTCTCGTCTGGGACGCGCTCACGCGCATCGAGCCGGGCGAGACCATCACCTACGCCGAGCTGGCGCGCCGCATCGGCCGGCCCACCGCGGTGCGCGCGGTCGCGCAGGCCTGCGGCGCCAACCCGGTCGCCGTGGCAGTCCCGTGCCACCGCGTCATCGGGGCCGACGGCACGCTGACCGGTTACCGCTGGGGCGTCGAGCGCAAGCGCACCTTGCTCGAGCGGGAGCGCCGATGAGCGCCCGGCTCACGCGCGTCTGCCTCACCGGTGCCGAGTGCACCGGCAAGTCTTCGCTGGGCGCCGTGCTCGGCGAGCACTACGGCGCGACGCTCGTCCCCGAGTGCAGCCGGATGCACTTCGAGGCCAAGCTCTCGCGTGGCGACGCGATGGTGACCACCGGCGACGTCGTCAGCGTCGCGCGGCTCCAAGCCGAATGCGAGGACAACGGCGCCAAGGACGCGCGCGAGCTCCTGATCTGCGACACCGACGTGTTCACGATCGCCATCTGGAACGAGCGCTACCTGCTGACCCGTTCGCTGGAGGCCGACCTGCTCGCCGAGGACCGCAACCAGAGTGAAGCGCGCATCGACCTGTACCTACTGTGCGCGCCTGACATCCCCTGGGTGCCCGATGGCCTTCGCAGCCACGCCGAGCTGCGCGAGGAGATGCACCTGCTGTTCCGACATCGCCTCGAAGAGACCGGGCGGCCCTACTTGCTCATCGAAGGCGACCCGCAGGCGCGCTTCGAGGCGGCCGTCACGGCGATCGACGCGCTGCTGGCCGAGCACCGCGGCTGAGCCCCGTCCTGCCGCACCAACCCGCGCCTAACCACGTTCCGGTTCGGGTACCTTCCTACAGGTAACCCCTGACCCCGACCAGTGAAGGAGGGCCCATGTCGATCAAGGGCACCAAGACCGAGCAGAACCTTCTCAAGGCGTTCGCCGGCGAGAGCCAGGCGCGCATGCGCTACAACTACTTCGCATCCACTGCGAAGAAGGAGGGCTTCGAGCAGATCAGCGCGCTGTTCACCGAGACCGCCGACAACGAGAAGGAGCACGCGAAGGTCTTCTTCAAGCACCTCGAGGGCGGCCCGGTCGAGATCACCGCGACCTACCCCGCCGGCCGGATCGGCACCACCGCCGAGAACCTGCTGGCCGCCGCCGAGGGCGAGCTCGAGGAGTGGAGCGAGCTGTACCCCGATTTCGCCGAAGTGGCCGAGGCCGAGGGCTTCCCTGCGGTGGCCGCCTCGTTCCGCGAGATCGCCAAGGTCGAGGCGTGGCACGAGAAGCGGTACCGCAAGTTGCTGGAGAACGTCGAGAACCGCTGGGTCTTCGCACGCGAGACGGTGCTGCGTTGGAAGTGCCGCAACTGCGGCTACATCCACGAGGGCCCTGAGGCGCCGGACCTGTGCCCCGCCTGCCAGCACCCGCAGTCCTACTACGAGATCCAGTGCGAGAACTACTAGGCCGAGAAACACGGCCCTAGCGCGACCGACCGCGGCCGTCCCCAACCGGGGGCGGCCGCTTCGCGTCACCAGGCGTAGGTGTCGGGGTCCGGCCCCACGCGCGTGCCGGTGTCGAGGCGCGCGAAGACCTCGTGGTCCGCCTCGGTGAGCTCGAAGTCGAACAGCCCGGCGTTCTCGGCGATGCGGTCCGCGTGCACGGACTTCGGAATCGCGATGTAGCCCAACTCGAGCACCCAGCGAAGCGTCACCTGCGCCGCCGTGCGGCCGAGCCGCTCGGCAATGGCGACGATCTCGGGTGTCGTGCACACGGCACCGCGCACGAGCGGCGCCCACGCCATGAGCGCGATGTCGTGCTCGGCGAGGTACGCCTGAAGCGACGGCTGCTGGAGGCGCGGGTGGAACTCCACCTGATCGACGGCCGGCGCGACGTGCGCGATGCGCATCAGCTCCTCGAGGTGGTGCGGCAGGAAGTTCGACACGCCGATCGCGCGCGCCTTGCCCGACTCCAGCGCCTCCTCCATCGCCCGCCAGGTGCCCTCCATGTGCTCGCGCATCGGCCAGTGGACCAGGTACAGGTCGACGTGGTCGGTGCGCAGCTCGGACAGGGAGCGATCGAGCGCAGCAAGCGCCGAGTCGTATCCCTGCTCGGTGTTCCACAGCTTGGTTGTGATGAAGACGTCGTCGCGCGACAGGCCCGCGCGCTCGATGCCGTCGGCGACCGACGCCTCGTTGGCGTAGAGCGCCGCCGTGTCCACCTGCCTGTAGCCCAGCTCGAGCGCGTAGCGCACCGATTCGGCGGTGTCCTCACCCGGAGCGGACTTGTAGGTCCCCAGTCCCAGGCGCGGCATCTCGATGCCGTGGCCGATGGGCAGTGTCGACCCGATCGACAGGTCGTTCATGGCAGCTCCAATCGCGTCGACGCGACAACGGCGCAGGGTGAGGGGCGCTGCGGCCGATTAGACGGTCCCGTCGGCTCCCTCGCCGGTGCCGGTTCCCAATCCCTCTTGGCGCATCTTGCCGGCAAGCCAGAACGCGAGCGCCACCTCGGCCACGATGAACATGACGGCAGCCGCAGAGACCGCGGGCGTGATCTGATACTGCTCGCGCAACGCTTCGACCTCGGGCCCGGTCGCCAGTCCCACCACGGTGTGACTCGCCAGCTCCAGTACCGTCCACACGACGCCCGCGAAGATCCAAAGGCGCTGGCGGAGCCGGTACCGCAGCACCGAGAAGCGCGGCTTGGAGCCCTCGAGCACCTCGAGCCTGCGCGCCTCGCGCCCCCACGCGATCGAGTTCGCCGAGAAGCCCGCGTACAGCTGCAGTGTGCCCACGGCCACGAAGCTCAGTACGCGCGCCGAGGCAGGAACGACCGTCGCGTCGCCTGCAAGCGCGATCGCGCCGAAGAACGTCACCATCCAGGCGGCTACCCAGCCCAGGAAGATCGGCCACGCACCATAGACGACGCTCCAAGGCAGCGGCAGCAGGAACGCGCCCCAGTTGAAGCGTGCGAGCTCCTCGGGCAGCGACCCGTCGCCGAAGCCGGGCGAGCGCGGTGTCTCGGTCACGGGTAGTGGAGCGCCCAGCGGCCGACGATCTTCGGCCGACCCATCATCGGGCGCGCTCGGCGACGCTTCATAGACGCGCTCGACGCAGTCGGCACCGTGCCCATGCTGGCACGCGTCGTCCGCATCGACCCACACCCATTCGCCGCACTCGCGGCACCAACCGGCTCGAGGCACTGAGGCGCTCCTTTCGTGAGCACCCAGTGTAGCGCGCGCGGGCGCAGTGCGCAGGCGCCGCTCGCCTTCGCCGCAGGTGTTAGCGGACGATCTTGGAGATCGGCAGCTCGAGGATGTCCTCGGCGCCGGCCGCCTTGAGCTTGGGGATCAGCACGTTGACGGAGCACTTCTCGGCGACGGTCGAGATCTCGTAGTCCTCCGAGCCGTACAGCTTGGCGACGGTGGGGCGCTTCATCGCGGGCAGCTCGGCGATCACGGCCTCGAGCTTGTCGTGCGGCACGTTCATGTTGAGCAGCACCTTGCCACGCGCGTCGATGACGCCCAGCAGCAGCGTGCGGATCTCCTCGATCTGAGCGCGCTTGTCGGGGTCGGCCCACGCCTCGTGGCTGGCGACCAGGCGCGTGGTCGAGGTCAGGATCGTGTCGACGATCTTGAGCCCGTTGCGGCGCAGCGTCGAGCCGGTCTCGGTGAGGTCGACCAGCGCATCCATCATCTCGGGCACCTTGGCCTCGGTCGCGCCGTAGCTGAAGTGCACCTCGACATCGATGCCGAGCTCGTCGAAGAACGCCTGGGTGGCCTTGGGGAACTCGGTGGTGATGCGGCTGCCGGCCGGGATGTCGCGCGCCGAGGAGATCGGCGAGTCCTGGGGCACGGCGAGCACCATGTTGACCACGCCGGTGCCGGTCTTGGCGTACGGCAGCTCGGCGACCTCGACCACGTCAGCGCCGGACTCGCGTACCCAGTCATGGCCCGAGATGCCGATGTCGAAGTAGCCCTGCTCGACGTAGACGGGGATCTCTTGCGGACGCAGGATCTTCACGCGCGAGATGCGCGGGTCGTCGCAGGTGGGGTTGTACTCGCGGCTCGACTTCTTGATGGCGATGTCGGCCTGGGAGAAGAGCAGGAGCGTCTGCTCCTCGAGGGAACCTTTGGGCAGGGCGAGCGAGAGCATGGCGACTCCTCGGCGACGCGGCGACAGTGGCGCGCGGCTGCGCGTCACCATCACTCTACTGTGCTAAAGCGCCGAGGGGAAGTGTGCGGAACGGCAGGCGCTACGCGGTGACCCGGCCGAGCGCCCGACCGAATGCGCGACCGAGGCACCCCTCACCCGGACCGCAGCGCAGGTACACGAGTGCGGCGACCGGCGGGAACAGCAGCAGCGCCACCAGCCACAACAGCCGCTCTCCCGGATCGACGATCGCGCGGGTGAACAGGTCGCGCAGCGCGAAGATCCACGCCGCAACACACGCCGACACCGCCACGATGGCGATGGCGGCCAGCACCCAGCCGGCCACGACCTCCATGCGAGCCCCCTTGCCCGCCCGCGGACCTTCGACGACTGGACGTGCGCGCACAAGACCGCGGGAGGGGACAGTTCGCCGACGAGCAGGCGGATTCCTGCCGAGAAGTCCGAACTGGATTCGCGTGGCGCGCGGCTACGAGCCGCTCGGCCACACCGCCCACGACGAGCCGATGAGCCCCACGACCGCGACGATCGCGGCGACGGGCTGCCAGATGGGGGCGCCGGCCGACAGCAGGTAGGGCACCGCCGACAGCAGCGTCATACCGCCCGCGCCCAGTCCCAGGTAGTAGGAGGCGACGCGTCCGGGGAAGCGGGCGAGCCGGGCGATCGCACCTGTGGCCAGCAGCAGCCCGGCGACGATGAACAGCGCGGTGCGCACGCGGTTGCCCGGCGCGCCGTTGGCGTGCAGTGCGTCGACGAGAAACGGCAGCGCGGGAAGGGTGACGCCGACGAGCAGCGCGTACCACGCAGCGACTCTTCGCATCATCAACGGCTCATGCCCCGCTCGCGAAGGTGGCGACCACGCCGGAGACGAGCATCCAGATCACGACCGAGCCCAGCCCCAGGTACAGCAGCGGAGGCAGGTACACGAACCCGATCCAGTAGGCCCGGGCCAGCCAGACGAACAGCGCGAAGATGAGCAGGTCGATGATGCCCAGAACCAGCCCGATGACGAGCGGCCCGGCCTGCTCGGCGAGGCTCACCAGCGCCGGGGCGCCTCCGTTGGCCTCGTGGAACGAGATGGCCGCCGGGGCGACAGCGAGCACGGTGAGGATCTGGCCGATGGCGAAGACGGTCGCGAGCGCGAACGCGATGCCCCACACGACCGCCTCGGCCTGACGCGCGTCGCGCGGCAGAGATGCGCGCGGCATGCCCGTGCGATTGCGATCCATGGCTCATCCCCCTTCGCGCATCGGCTCGTGTAGAGACGATACCGTTTCACGGCTTCGATGCCTACGCCGCCCGGCGTGCAGGACCCCTGAAACGGGAGACGCCCCGTGGGGACCGGGGCGTCGAGGGAGAGCGGGATAGCCGCCGCCGGTGGATGGCCGGCGGCGGCTGCAAGGGGGGCTAGAGGATCTGGGCCAGATAGGCCAGGGCGACGAGTGCGGCTGCCAGGGCGATCGCCCTGCCGAAGAACACGTGACCCTCGCTGAAGCTGTCGTACATGGTGACCTCCTTGGCCTCGAGGCGCCCCATGCGCCTCGGTGATGTCTCGCTGTTTCCAAAGCAATCATCGACCCAAAGAAGGTAAAGCACCAGTTCACCTTTCTTATGCATAGCGTAAGATGTACTACATGTTGAACGTGAACCGATTGAGGATGTTGCGCGAGGTCGCCGCCCGCGGAACGATCGCCGCTGCAGCCGAGGCGCTCTTCATGACGCCATCGGCCGTGTCGCAGCAGATGGCGGTGCTGGAGCGCGAGGCCGGGGTCGAGCTGCTCGAGCGCCGAGGCCGCGGAGTGCGCCTCACCGACGCCGGACGCACGCTGGTCGCGAGCACCGAGCGCATCCTCGCCGAGATCGAGCACGCCGAAGCCGAGCTCGCGAGCGTCTCGGGCGGGCTCGTGGGGCGGGTGCGCGTCTCGGCCTTCCCCACCGCCGCGCGCTCCGTGCTGGTGCCGGCGCTCGTCTCGCTTCGCGCCGAGCACCCCAACCTGCGCGTCTCGGTCATCGACCTGGAGCCCGAGGAGGCGCTGCCCGCACTCAAGGCCCGCGAGCTCGACGTCGTGGTGACCTACGAGTGGGACCTGCTGCCGACGATCGAGGACCCGGGCATCGAGCGCGAGGAGCTGCTGGTCGAGCGGGTCTTTCTCGCGCTGCCCGCCGAGCACCCCTTGGCGACGCGTCCCGGGCCCGTGGCCGTGGCCGAGCTGCGCGACGAGAGCTGGATCGTCGGCCGAGACGCCACCTCGATGCTCGACCTGGTCACCGCGGCGGGCCGCCGCACCGGCTTCGAGCCGCGCACCGAGTTCCACTCCATGGACTTCGAGGTCATCTTGGCCGCGGTCGAGGCGGGGTTGGGCGTGGCGCTCGTGCCGCCGCTGGCCCTGCCGGGACCGATGGCAGGCGTGAAGCTGCGGGAGATCGCCGACCTGGAGGTCAACCGGACGATCTGGGCCGCCGTGCGACGGGGATCGGGCTCGGCACCGGGCACGGCCGCCGTGCTCGCGGCGCTGCGCCGGGCCGCCGGAGAGCTGCCGAAGCTGACGTAGAGCGGTCGGGGCCAAGCGCTCCCCACTTGGCACGCCGTTGGCATTCCTCACGTCACCGCGCAGCAACGCGGTTCCGCCATCACCGAGAGGGAGCATCCATGCATCCGGAGCGCATCAAGCCCGGCCCCGGCCAGGAGTCCGTCTGGGACTACCCGCGCCCGCCCGTCATCGAGCCGGTCAGCCACCGGTTGCTCGTCATCTTCGGCGGTGAGGTCATCGCCGACACCCGCAAGGCGTACAAGTACATGGAGACGAGCCACCCACCGACCTACTACTTCCCGCCCTCGGACGTGAAGGCGGCGTTCCTCGTGCCCAACCCCAAGGTCACGATCTGCGAGTACAAGGGCGGGGCGCGCTACTACGACGTGCGCGTGGGCGACCGTGTCGCCGAGGCCGCCGTCTGGTACTACCCGACACCCAAGCCCGGCTTCGAGCCCATCGCGGACTACCTCGCGTTCTACCCGCAGAAGATGGACGAGTGCGCCGTCGATGGCGAGAAGGTCGACTCGCAGGGCGGCTCGTTCTACGGCGGCTGGGTGACGAGCAACGTCGTCGGCCCCTTCAAGGGCGGTCCCGGCACCACGGGCTGGTAGTCACCGGGCGGTGCGGGTTTCTCGGCGGCGGCTTGGCCGACCGTCAGTCGGCGATCACCAGCGTCTTGCGCACGAAGGTGTCGGTCTCGAGCGCCTTGAGCACGCACGCGGCCACGTCCGCACGTGAGATGCGGCTGGCCTTGGGCAGCAGCGAACCGTCGAGCGAGACGCGGTAACGTCCGGTGAGCGGGCCGTCGGAGAGCCCGACGGGCCGCACGATCGTCCAGTCCAGGTCCGAGGCCGCGATGCGCTGCTCCATGCGCTCCATGTCGTCGTAGACCCCGCGAAGCGCCGTGGCGATCATCGCGCGAAAGCCCAGCGAGATCATCGGGTCGGTGCGGGCGAAGGCTCCGGCCGCGGAGATGGCGGCGAGCTTGTAGACCTGATGGGTCGCCATGGCGTGGATGACGTTCGCGATGCCCTCCGAGAAGACCGTGACCGGCTTCTCGCCCGAGGAGCCCACGGTGAACGCGACCGCGTCGGCGCCGCCTACGGCGACACTCATCGCGTCGAAGTCGCGCACGTCTGCGGGGAGGCCCTGGAGCCGCGGATGGCTCATGTGCACGGCTCCCGAGCGCGACAGCGCGACCACCGCGTGTCCGTGCCCGAGCGCCTGCTCGACGACCAGTCTGCCGGTGCGCCCCGAGGCGCCGACGACGACCAGCTTCACGCTACATCCCCATACCGCTGCTCGGCACCGCCGGCTTCGCACCTTCGCCGGTCCACAGTCGGAGGGCCACCGGGACACCGGCAACCTCGTAGATCTGGTCGGCGTAGTCGAAGGGACGCTTGAACAGGTACTCGTAGGTGCCGATCTGCCCGGCGTCCTCGTGGACCGAGACCTCGAGCCAGTCGGTGAGGTCGGTGGTCTCGAGGGCGACGCGCAGGTCGTTGTACTCGCCCTTCTCGAGACGGATGATGCCGATGGTGCGACCGGGCGCGTTGTTCTCGATGCGATGCACCGTGAGCCACGACGGTCGGTCGACGATGACCTGGCGGATCATCAGCTTGCCGGCCTCGACCCCTTGGTCCTCGGCGTAGAGGGCGACCTTGCCCGGGTCGATCTCCCTGCCGCCATCGGCCACAGACACCTGCCGGGCGACTTCGGTCCTCCGCGTGAAGATGGGCCGGTCCGCACTCTCCATGAACCGCGCCGGCTCGAAGTCGAGCTGGCCGCGCCTGCCGCGGTCGACGTGAAGGCTCACGTAGACCTTCTCGGTGGCGAGGTTCCTGAGCTTGACGCGCACACCCTTACTCTCGCCGGCGGGGACTTCGACCACGCCGTTGATGACGTTGTAGGCCGGGTTGACGGGGCGCACGACCACCCACGCACGCTCGGGGGACTTCACGCGATCGAGCACGATCTCGCCCTCGAGCTGGTTGGCGTTGCACTCGATGAGCGCCGAGGACGGCTCGGCGATGTAGCCCCACACGCCGCCCATGCGCTCCGGTGAGCGCTCCGCCCCCACGCAGCCGGCCAAGGCGAGCGAAGCCAAGGCCATGGCTGCGAGGGGAAGGAGGCGTGTGCGGGAGTTCGTTGACATCGTAACGAGTGTATACCCCGCAAGCGGCGGGCGGCTACTTCACCTTCACCGCGGTGGCGACCTCTTCGTCATCGACGAAGTACGGCTGATCGGGGCTGTTGATCTTGTTCATCATGTCGAAGTCGAACACGCCCGGCGTGCCGGCATCGGCGTGGATGGCCACGAACAGCGTGTCGGTCAGCGGCAGCGGCTCGAGCTTCACGGTGACGTCGGCGTTGTCGCCGGCCGGGATCTGAGCCAGACCCACGCGCTGGCCGGGGGCACCCTCGTCATCGAGGTGGACGACGATCCAGGCACCGGCCGGGGCGAGCGCCTTGGCGACCTTCAGCTCACCGGTGGCGCCGGGCTGATCGGCGACCTCGATCGCAGCGGTGCCGGCGGCGGTCGGGATACCGAACTCGCGGACCTTCACGACCTTGGCGAGCTCCTTCTCGTCCACGAAGTACGGACGGTCGGGGCTCATCTCCTTGTTCATCATGTCGAAGTCGAACTCACCGGACTTGCCCTTGTCGGCGTGCACGGCGACGATCACGTTCGGGGTGGTCAGCTCGTCGAGCTTCACCTTCACGTCGGTGCTCTCGCCCTTCTCGACGCGGGCCAGGCCGACGCGCATGCCGGGCTTGCCGTTGTCGTCGGCGTGGACAACGATCCACGCGTCACCCGGGGTCAGCACGCGGTCGACCACCAGCTCATCGACACCGTCCTGGTCCTCGGCGAGTTCGATCTGGGCCGAGTCGGCGGAGGCCACGTAGCCCCACACCTTGCTCTTGTCCACTGCCTCGTCCTCGCCCTGTGTGGCGGCGCATCCGGTGAGGGCGAGCGCCCCCACCACCACGACCGCGAGCAGCACACGCAGCATCTTCTTCTTCATCGTCAGTACCTTTCGTAGGCTCCGGGTGGCTCGCTTGCGGCCGCCCTGCGCATTCCGGTGCACCTGCACCGGAATGTCACAGCGGCAGCCGGGGAGCTCCCCGGTGAGTGGTTGTTCGTTTCAGGTTCCTAGGCAGCCGTCTTGGTGAGCGGCGGCATGCTGGGCTTGAAGCGGCGCAGCAGCAGCGAGCTCGTGACGACGCTGACGCTCGAGAACGCCATCGCGGCACCGGCGACCCACGGGACCTGCGAGAGCAGGCCGACCATGGCGACCGGGATCAGGATGGTGTTGTAGCCGAGCGCCCACACGAAGTTCTGGCGGATCTTGCGCATCGTGGCGCGGGAGAGCTGGATGGCGGTGACCACGTCGCGCAGGTCGTTCTTGATGAGCACGATGCCGCCGGTCTCCATGGCCACGTCGGTTCCTGCGCCCATCGCGATGCCGACGTCGGCCTGCGCAAGCGCGGGGGTGTCGTTGATACCGTCGCCGACCATGCCGACGACCTTCTCGGCGTCCTGCAGGTTGGCGACCTCCTCGGCCTTGTTCTCCGGCAGGACCTCGGCCAGCACGTGCTTGCTGTCGAGTCCGGCCTGGGAGGCGATGGCCTCGGCGGTGCGGCGGTTGTCGCCGGTGATCATGTAGGTCTCGACGCCCATCTTGGTCAGACGCGCGAGCGCCTCTGCCGAGTTCTCCTTGAGGGTGTCGGCGACCGCGACCATGCCCGCGAGCTTGGCGCCGTTGACGCCGACGAGCATGACGGTCTTGCCTTCCTCCTCGAGGCGGCAGATCTCGCTCTCGAACGCCGAGATGTCGATACCTTCACGCACCATGAGCTTGCGGTTGCCGAACGCGACGCGCATGCCGTTGACGGTGCCCTCGACCCCGTGACCCGGGATCGCCGAGAAGCCCTCGACCTCGGGCAACTGCAGCCCGTCGGCCTTGGCGCGGTTGACGACCGCCTCGGCCAGCGGGTGCTCGGAGTTGCGCTCGAGCGCCGCGGCCATCGTGAACATGCGGGTCTCGTCGTGGCCCTCGGCCAGGACGATGTCGGTGACCTCGGGACGCCCGTGAGTGAGCGTTCCGGTCTTGTCGAAGACGATCGCCGAGAGCTTGTAGGCGGTCTCGAGCGCATCGCCGTTCTTGATCAGGATGCCGTTCTGGGCGCCCTTGCCGGTGCCGACCATGATCGCGGTCGGAGTCGCCAGGCCCAACGCGCACGGGCAAGCGATGACGACGACGGCGATGCTGGCGAGCAGCGCGGCGACCCACCAGCCGTTGAGGCTGGCGGACATCAGGATCGGCTCGAAGATGAGCCCGAACGCCAACGGATCGGGATCGGTGCCGAAGATGGCGGGGCCGGCGAAGCCCCAGAACAGGAAAGTCAGCAGCGAGGCGACGAGCACGAACGGCACGAACACCGCGCTGATACGGTCGGCGAACCGCTGCACCGGGGCCTTGGAGCCCTGGGCGTCCTCGACGAGGCGCACGATCTGCGCCAGCGCCGTATCGGAGCCGACCTTGGTCGCCCGGAAGCGGAACGATCCGAGCTTGTTGATGGTCGCGCCGATGACGGTGTCGCCCTCGTTCTTCTCGACGGGGATCGACTCGCCGGTCAGCATCGACTCGTCCACGCTCGACGAACCGTCGACCACCACACCGTCGACCGGCACCTTCTCGCCGGGACGGACCACGATCAAGTCACCCACGACGACCTGCTCGACCGGGATGTCGAGCTCCTCGCCGCCGCGGACCACGCGCGCCGTCTTGGCGGCCAGGCCCATGAGCTTCTTGATCGCATCGGAGGTGCGGCCCTTCGCGCGTGCCTCGAGCAACTTGCCCAGCAGCACGAACGTGATGAGCAGAGCACTCGTCTCGTAGAAGACGGGCTCCATGTACAGGGCCGGGATGAACGTCGCGGCCATGCTGTAGAAGAACGCCGCCGAGGTACCCACGGCGATCAGCGTGTCCATGTTGCCGGTCTTCTGCTTCAGCGCGCCCCACATGCCCTTGTAGAAACGGGCACCGGCGATGAACTGCACCGGGGCGGCCATGAGGAACATGACGTACTTGGCGACCAGCATCGGGTCGTACGCGCCACCGAAGGTCGCGACGATCCACTCGGTCAGCGCCAGCGGCACCGCCTCCATGAACGGCGGGACCATGGCGATGAAGAACAGCGGGACGGACAGGGCCAGCGAGAAGATGAACATGCGCTTCTCGGCGGCATAGGCGGCGGCCTGCGCTTCGGCCTGAGCATCAGAGGCGCTCGTGCCGGCGGCCACGGAGTCGACACGGACCGTCGCACCGTAGCCCACGCTCTTGACCGCGCCGATGATCTCGTCGATGCCGACCACGGTCGGGTCGAACTCGACCACGCCGGTCTCCATCGCGAGGTTCACGGCGGCCTTGTTGACGCCGGGGAGCTTGTTGAGCGCCTTCTCGATCAGCGCCGAGCAGCTCGCGCAGTGCATGCCGGTGAGGTTGAGCGTCACCTTGCCGGCCTCGGCGCGGGGCGCCTCGGTGAGCGGCGTGGCGGTGTAGCCCAGCTTCTCGATGATCTCGACGACACGATCATCGCTGATGATCTCCGGGTCGAACGTGACCGCGGCGCGCTCGGTGGCCAGGTTGACGACACCGGTGGTGACACCCGGGGTCTTGGCCAGCGTCTTCTCGATCACTGCGACGCAGCTCGCGCAGGTCATGCCGCCCACGGCCAGGCTCACGTCGGCAAGGGTGTCGCCTGCCGGAACCGGCTCGGGGTCGGGCAACTGCTCGAGCTCCGCGATCCGGGCCTCCTCGGCGGCCATGTGGCCGTCGTCGTGGGCGTCGTGTTCGCCGTGCATCTCGTGCATCGGCTCGGCAGGAGCGGGTGCGACCTCGCGGGCGGCGGTGATCGCGGGAGCGCCTTGTGCAACCGGCAGCTCATCGACATCGCCCTCTTCGACGACGAGCGGCTCTGCCGGCGCGAAGCCGGCGCCGACGATCACGTCGACGAACGGGTCGAGTGCCACGGAGCGGTCGAGATACACGGTCATACGACCGGCTGACGAGTCAGCCTCGGCAGCCACGACGCCGTCGATCTTCTTCGCGCCCATCGTGACGAGCTTCTCGCAGGCACCGCAGTGCATTCCGGAGATCCCGAACACGATCTTGTGATAGGTGGTGTCAGCAGGCACGGGGGCCTCCTTGATTGTGTGCATCAGCGCTCAGGGTCTCCAGCGGGTACATCCCCGCCGCCAGCAGCGCACGAACGACTTCGAGCTCACCGATACCCGGCTCGATCCAGGCGGTCAGGTTGCCCTCTTCGTCGATCGCATGCCCAGCGACGCCCTCGGCCTCGCCGAGGAGCCGCTCCAACAGCTCGCGTCCGTCTACACGGCCGCGAAGCGTGACCTTGAGCACGTCTCCGTTGAAAAGTTCGGCAGACATGTCGGTTACTCCACCACGATCTTGCCGAAGACCATCTCCATACCGCAGGAGAAGGTGTACTCGCCGGGCTGGAGCTCAGCAAGCTTGACGGTCCTGGGACCGGCCGACAGGTCCTCGAAGAAACCGAGGTCCTTGCTCATGACCTGTGCGGTGCACCCGGAACCTTGGCCGAAGGTGATCTCTGCCGGGACGCCGGCCTTGAGCTTGATCACGTTGGGCTGGTAGTAGCCCGCCGACAGGTCGACGTCGATGGTCTGGACGGGACCGGCGACCACCGCGGCGCCCTCGACGGGCTCGCCGGTGATGCCGTTCTCGGTGGGGGCGCTGCTACCGCAGCACGAGCACGCCGGGGTGCCGGCGTCGCCCGGGTTGCCGGCGGGGATCAGCCCGCCGCCGGTTGCCTGAGGCCCACCGGCCGGCGAAGCGTTGCGCGCAGCGGCGAACTGGTAGGCGCCGAAGAAGGCACCGACGACCAGGACCGCGACGATCGCGTAGCGCGCGTTGCCGGACTTGGATGCTGTGTTTGCCATTGTGTATCTATCTCCTCTTGAGAGTGAGCGGATCAGCTGAACATGCCGCCGAGGGCAAGCCCCGCGACGATCGCGGTACCCACGGCTGCGACGATGACGATGATCTCGACGGGCTGGAAGCCCATCACGGTGCCCTGACCGGCGACGACGGCGCCGCCTGCCTCGGGACCTGCCTGCTTGATGCGCGTCTCACGACGCTGCGCGACCCACAGGGCACCGCCGGCGGTCACGAGCGCGAGCGCCAGCCACGGCAGCGGCGACAGGCCACGCGCGCCCGCACCGACCACAAGCTGGCCGCTCATCATGCTCATGCCGCAGGTCATGGTGTAGCTGCCCGCACCGATCGCGGGGAGCTCGACGACCGTGGTGCCGTTGGGCGCCAGGTCGAACAGCAGGTTCTGCTGCGGGAAGTAGAGCTGGTCGGAGCACGCGTTGTCCTCGCGACGGTCGACCGTCAGACGGACGGGCTTGTCAGCGGGGATCTGAAGCACGGCGGGCTGGAACTTGATGTCCTCGATGACCATCGAGACCTCGACCACGCCATCGGCGGCCGTGGTGTACTGGGCCTCGCCGCCCGCGCCGAACACCGCGGTCTTGACGGTGTTGAACGTGACGGGCGAACCGGTCGCCACGAGGCCGCGATTGATGAACACGAGGCCGAAGAGCATGACGCCGACCGCGAGGACGACCATCATGCGCTCCTTCCAGGCACGTGGAATCAGAGACGCGGTGGTGCCGAACGCGATCATCAGCGGCGCGGTGCCGACCGCGAAGGCCGCCATGCCGAGCGCGCCGGAGACCGCAGAACCGCTCGCGGCCGCAGAGACCTGCGCGGCCATCAGCGGACCGCACGGCAGCAGGCCGGTGAGCAGTCCGAAGAAGATCGGCGTCGCGAGGTGCGACTCGCCGGCGGCGGCGTCGGCCGACGACTTCCTGCGAAGGCTCACGATCGCGTTCATCAGGAACTTCGGCGGGCGCGGGGTGAGCCGAGCGGCCCACGGCACCTTGCCGGTCATCCCAAGGCCGAGCACGATCATGAACACGCCTGCGACGTAGTAGACGTAGGGCCGGGCCGCGTCGATGTTGAGGAACGCACCGACGGCGCCCAGCAGCAGGCCGACCGTCATGTAGCTGACGACCTTGGCGCCCTGGTATGCGACGTTGGGGGTGAGCCGGCGGTACCACGGACCGTCCTCAGTGCCCTTGACCGCGTAGGTCAGGACAAGCGGACCGCACATGGAGACGCAGTGCAGGCTCGTGCCCAAGCCGAGCATGAACATGTAGATCAGGAATGCGGACACGTGGATAGACTCCTCGCTTGGTGTCGGATAACGAGTCACACGAGTACAGCGTACCCATGGACGCGACGACGCGGCGCTCACGGCCATGACGATGGCGGCCGCTGCGCGAAGCGAGGGTCGGCTTAGATCAGGAGGCGTTCTCCGCGCGGGTCCTCAGGTGGCGGTGGAGCCGTCACCCGGCTGATGCGCACCGGAGCCGCGGTCATGCGGGGAACGAGCAGCGCCAAAGCCGCGATGACGGCGCTCATGAGCGCGAGCGTCAGCGAATCGGCGCCTGCCGGGACCACAGCGGACGGCGCGGAGCTGGTGAGGTAGGTTCCTCCACAATCGGAGAAGAACCCGAGGTCAGCGCCCCCGTGCATGAAGCCCATGTACCCGGTCATCTCCATCGTGCAGCCCACCATGCGACACGTCGGGACGACCACCGCGATGAACGCGACGGCCACCGCGAGTGCGATGAGGGCCTTCCGATTGTCGACGATGCGGAACATGGTCTCCCTGCTGAAATCCCGACTTACGGGCTCAGGTTAATGCAAACCGCATGCCGAGAGAACCCTACGGATTCCGCACCAAATCGATGGAAACCGAGTTGATGCAGTACCGCAGGCCGGTCGGCGCAGGACCGTCGTCGAACACGTGCCCGAGGTGCCCGTCGCACACCGCGCAGCGCACCTCCGTGCGCACCATCCCGAAGGTCAGGTCGCGGTGCTCGGTGACGGCGTCGTCGGCGATCGGCGCGAAGAAGCTCGGCCAACCGCACCCCGAGTGGAACTTCGTCTCCGAGGTGAACAGCTCTGCGCCGCAGCCGGCGCACACGTACACGCCCGGCTCGAAGGTGTCGGTCAGGGCGCCCGAGAAGGCCGGCTCGGTCCCTGCTCGGCGCAACACCCTGAACTGCTCGGCCGTCAGCAGGTCGCGCCACTCGTCTTCGGTCTTGTGGATGCGCTCGCGTGTCATGTGCTGCCCGCCCGTTCATGGTCGTTGGTGACGGCCGTCACGCAGTCGCCGCTGCCGGGATGCCGATAACGTGGCGATATGGTGCGCGTACGTCTCGAAAGGCCGTGTGGTGATCGTCTCGTCCATCTATTCCCGCAGCGCGCGAGGTATCGCGCTTGCGCTGATGCTCGCACTCGTCGTGCCAGGCGGCGCGTCAGCGGTCACACGCAGCGCGACCAACCGGTTCGCGCCCCGCAAGGCGCCGCTCTCGGCGACCGTCTCGGCGGGCTCCGACACCGCATGGATCAAGATCGTCGGCGGTGCTCCGCCCTTCACGGTCTCGATGGTAGGTGCCTCCGGCGAGAGGGTGCTCTACAAGGGCGTGAAGCGCTCGGCGAAGGTGCCGCTGCTGGCCGGCAAGACCGTCTACCGGGTGTCGAGCGGCCGGGGATCGCGTATCGCGGGCGGCGCGAGCACTGAGAGCACGGTCGTGACCGGCATCGGGGACCAGAAGTTCTGGGTCGCCGACAACACCAAGCGCATGCTGCACCGTTTCGACGCGGCACTCGAGACCGTGACCGCCTCCGTGTGGGTACCCGGCCACGAGACCAGCGCGTCGGTGCTGATGCGAAACGTCACGGTCCGCTCGAGCGACGGGCACCTGTTCGTGGCCTTCTCGGACAACGTGAACGGGGTCGACACGAACCGTCTCATCGAGCTCGACTCGAACGGCAGCGCCGTCGCCACGTGGAGCGTACCGTCGTCATACAAGCTGCAGGACGCGACGTTCGATGCGAGCGGCAACGCCTACGCGATCGACCGCGGCACCGGCTCCTACGCCGACAACCGCGTACGCGTCACGAAGCTGTCGCCGACCGGAGCGGTGCTCGACAGCACGCAGACCGTGCTTCCGCCCAACGGCATCACGTACCCCATGGCCAACCTCACGAACATGATCGAGTGGCTGCCGGGCATCGACCGGCTCGTGGCCCGCATCAACACCGGGACCTTCGTGATCCTGGACCCTGCCACGCTGACGCCGCTCGAGTTCCGCTACAGCGGCGACCGCGCCTACACGTGCATGACCCTCAACGCCAACTCACCGTCAAACGTCGTGCTCTACACGGGTGGCTCGGGGTTCAACATGGCGTCGTTCTTCGGTAAGCAAAGTGACTTCCTCGGAGATGTGCGCTACCTGGACTCGACGATCGGCTTGAGCCCCTTCCACGACTGGAAGGTCACGCCCACGCTGCCCGCGATCGCGGACGTGTCGGTCGACGCGAACGACTACGTCTACACGATCCAGCACGACGGCGTGAACGGGCTGACGAAGGCCTACGTCGTGGACCCGGACGGCGTCGCGGTCAAAGATTTCGTGCTGCCCGCCGGCACCAAGATCGCGGTGGTCCGCTAGCAGCCCGCGGCCGTCAGCCGCGCGACGCTCCCAGCCGGGCCAACCCCGCATCACCGAGCCCCAGACGCCCCGCATACCGATCGACCACCGCGGCGCCCGGCCGCGTCGCGACGAACGCGTTCGCCTTCATCGCCGAGGTACTCTCGCGCAGCGCAACCTCGTCATCGCCGAAGATGGCGCGGTACTCGGCGGCCAAGACCCGATCCTGCCGCAGGTGGTACTTCTGATGGTAGTCCTCGGCGGGCCAGAAGGTCGTCAGCTCCTCGATCCGCGTCGCAACCCTCCTGCCGAGAAACCCGGACACGCGCTCGGCGCTCTCTCGTGCGGCGGCGAGCTGGTCCGCATCGTGCGCGAGCACGAGTGACGCGTACTGCACCTTCCACGGCTCGCGCGTCGGATCGTGGCTCTGCCAGAACAGTTCGAGCAGGTCCTCGAAGGTCACCACGGTCGGGTCGAAGTCGACCTGGAAGCACTCGGTGTGATCGGCCATCGCGCGATAGGTGGGGCGCTCGGCGGCTCCGCCGGCATAGCCGACCCGCGTACGCCACACGCCCTCGACCAGCCCGAACCGGGCGTCAGGGGTCCAGAATCAACCGTTGGCGAAGGTGGCCGTGACCAAGCCGAGGGGTGCCTCGAGATCGATGGGCGGCACCTCGCGTGCGGCGGGCGCTGGGGGCTCTTTGCGAAGCGGCAGGAACATGGGGTCACCTTTCGCGGTCCGTGTGGACCACACAGGTGCAAGCCGCGTGCCGCACGTCGTGCGGCGACATCGCTGCCGGGATGGGCGGCCTAGAAGTGGCCGTGAGGACCAAGCGAGCCGTGCGTGCAAGGCAGCACGGTACCGGTGGTGTTGTAGGTGTAGGCGCCCTCGGCGACGCTGGGGTCCTGCGGGTCGGCAGGATCGGGGGCGGCCGGACACGTCGGGGGACGCCCGACGATGTTCTCCATCACGACCGGGTGGTTCCCGTCGATGACACCCGCGAGATCGCTCGCGGCGCGGGACGGGTCCGTGCCGAGGTACACCTGGACCACCCGCTCGAGGGTGTTCTGGTTCGTGAAACAGGTCCGCTGATCCGCGCGCGCGGTCACGGAGACGTAAAGCGGTATGGCAACCGCCACGAGTACGCCGATGATGAGCAGCACGGTCATCAGCTCCACCAGGCTGAATCCCGCTTGGCCGCCGGTACGCTCCCCCAAGCTTGCTCCCAAGCCGCAGTCCTGACGCGGGCCGGTCACGCCCCCGTTAGTGCGAACGATAGCGTGGGCGGCTTCGTTAGTCCACGACTTGGTGCGCGGAGTCACTCAACGGCCCGCGCGCGGACGGCATCCGGCGCGCGGGCCGCAAGGTGTTGTTACGCCTCGGCCATCTCGCGCTTGAGCTCGACGACCTTCTCGCGGTACTCGGGCATCGAGGTGCCGAGCATCTGGCAGGCGAGAATGGCGGCGTTGTCCGCGCCGTTGATGGCGACGCAGGCGACCGGCACACCGGTCGGCATCTGCACCATCGACAGCAGCGAGTCCAGCCCGCCGAGGTCGCTCGTCTTCATCGGAACGGTGATGACGGGCAGCGGCGTGAACGCGGCCACCACACCACCGAGGTGTGCGGCCTTCCCCGCGGCGGCGATGATCACCTTGATGCCGCGGTCGGCGGCAGACGAGGCCCAGTCATGGACGCGGTCGGGGTTGCGGTGCGCGCTCGAGACCTGCAGCTCGTAGGGCACTCCGAGCGATTCGAGCCGGTCAGCACACTTCTGCATGACCTCGAGGTCCGACTTCGACCCCATCACGATTCCGACGAGTGGTGCGTCGCTCATGGCTGACCTCCGTTGGTGTCTTGGCGTGAGTGCGGCCCGCGGCCGGTCACGTCGGTGTCACTACACGTGTTGGGACAGTCTAGCCGCGCGGCGGCGGAGCGCAAGCGCACTGCCGGCGATGGCGAGCCCGATCGCAAGCAGGCCGAAGGGGATCCACAGCAGCTGCCCGATCACCGCCGTCATGCCGAGCGACCAGATCTGCGGCAGGAACAGCAGACTCTGCAGCCCGGTGACGGCCGTGCTCGCCGCCGAGGAGACCCACACCGAGCGCACACCGGTGCGCAAGGTGGCGATGTAAGCCGCGAGCGCGACAGCGAGGATGCCCACGATCGGGATGATGTAGTTCATCGAGCCGACGAGTGGGTTGGCGAGCGTGGCGTCCGCCGCCCCGCTCATGACCGCGGTGAACGCCGCGTTCTGCACGACGGCCACACCCTCGACGACGATCGCGTAGAGCACGAGCGCCCACGCCACGAGCGCTGCGCCCTGCAGCGGGCGGCCGTCGATGCCGAGGAACGCCCAGCGCTCGCGCACGACCGGCTTCGCGGGAGCGGGCTCCTCATCGACATCGGCGCGGATCTTGGCAAGCGTCACGGTGTCGACGATCCACGCACCGCCGAGCGCACCGAGCGCCATGCCCACAGCGCTCGCCAGCGCGAACGGCGACCCGAGCGTGCTCAAGGCGGCGGCGCCCGCCCCGCCGGCCAGTGACAGTTCGATCGGCAGGCCGATGAGAGCGCCCGCGGCGGCTGCCAGCTGGCTGCCCACCAGGTAGAGCCCCAGCGCTCGAGGCACGCGCAGGAAGGCGATGAACACCCACGTCAGCACGAACGCCACGGCGAACGTCGTCAGGCCGATCACCAGCACCGCCGCATACGGGACCGAAACGAGCGCCTCTTGCAGCGCGGGCTGCGCCTCGGCCATCTGCGAGAGGAACTGTGCCGCCCAGCCTACGAACACGCCGGCGAACGCGACCGGCAGCATCGCGCCCCGCTCCTCGGCGGGAAGCCAGGCGGTCAGGAACTTGCTCATCGCAGCGTCCTGCCGCCGAACGGCGCCGACTCGGCGGTCTCCGTGTCAGCTGCGACCTCGGCGAGCGGGTGGCGGTCATGCCCCCCGGCCGAGCAGGTCTCGCCCTCGCCGAACAGCAGTCGGCGCTCGTCCTCGGGCAGTGCCGCGCGAGCCTGGTCGCGCAGGTTGTTCACCGAGATGAAGAACTCGCGCATCATCACCACGAGCAGATAGCGGCCCTTCTCGGTGAGCACGATCTTCTCGGCGTTGTCGATGGCGAACGCGCCTGACGTGCGCATGAACGCCATCTCGAGCGGGAGGCCGTGCTCGATGTCGACGCCGAAATCGCGCCGGAACGCGCGCTTGTCCAGCTCCATGCCGAACAGGCCCATGAGGAAGCGGTACCGCATGAGGTCGCCGCGCGGGAAGGCGCGGCTTTGCGTGGCGCCGGTCAGTCCCGCCGATATCCGCTGCTCGTACTCGCGCAGCGAGAACGTGTTCACGTACAGCGACCCGTCGAGGAAGCTGAAGGCTCCGGAGCCGATGCCCACGTAGTCTTCGTAGTCGACGATGTACTCGTCGATCATGCCGCCGCCCGTGCGCGAAAAGGTCCACGCGCTCGCCGGCTCGAAGCGGTCCGCGAGCCCCATGACGATCTCGTGGTAGTAGCGAGCCTCTCGGCCGTAGTCGACCGCGCCCACCGTCTGCTTCAGTGAGTTCGCGACCACCGGCGAGGCCATGAGCGGGTAGAAGGTGACCTGGTTGCAGCCGGTGTTCTTAACGATCTCGAGGTCGGCCGCGAGCTTCTCGGGGGTTTGGCTCGGGAAGTTGAAGATCATGTCCACGTTGAGCGAGTGGAACGCGCCTTCGATCGACTTCAGGCGCTCAAGGATCTCGTAGGCCGAGCCGTACTTCTCGTAGCGGTCCATCTGCTTGAGCAGCTCGTCATCGAACGACTGCACCCCGACGCTGAACCGGTCCACCCTGTCCACCAGCGGGTCGACCCACTTGGGATACAGGTGGTTGGGGTTGGTCTCCGAGGAGACCTCCCGGATCGAGAACAGCTCCTTGGCCAGGTCGATCGTGGCCGCGAGCTCGTCGACGTCGACGGTCGGCGTGCCGCCGCCGACGTACATGGCGCCGAAGTCGTAGCCGAGTTCGGCGACCATGCGCATCTCGTCGCGGAGCTGCCCGAAGTAGCGCTTGGCGGTGTCGGGCTGGTACGGGAAGCGGTTGAACGAGCAGTACGGGCACAGCCGCTCACAGAACGGCACGTGCGCGTAGAGCAGGTAGGGCCGGCCCTCGATCGGACGCGGCAGGCGTTCCATCGGGTCGGATGACAGCGAGAGGTAGCGCGCCGATGCGGCGCGCATGACCGTCGTGAGAAGGCGCTCTGCGAGCATAGGAGTGGCTGACGCCCCCTAGCGGCGCGGCTCGAGCGCGCGGCGCCCGATGTCGCGGCGCGAGAACGCGCCCTCGAAGCTGATGAGGTCGACCGCCTGGTATGCGGCGGCGATTGCCGGACCGAACTCGGGAGCGGTCGCGGTGACGTTGAGTACCCGGCCGCCGGCGGTCAGCACGGTATCGCCATCCCGGCTGGTACCGGCGTGATAGACCGAGACGCCCGGTACCTGAGCCGCGGCATCCAGCCCGCTGATGGGTTTGCCGACAGCGTAGTCGCCCGGGTACCCGCCCGAGGCGACGACGACCGAGACGGCGACGTGGCTCGACCAAGACAGCGCGATCTCGTCGAGACGACCTTCGGCGCAGGCCAGGAGCACCTCGGCCAGGTCGGTCTGAAGACGCGGCAGGACGACCTGGGTCTCCGGATCGCCGAATCGCGCGTTGAACTCGAGGAGCTTGGGCCCCTCGGCAGTGAGTACGAATCCTCCGTAGAGCACGCCGCGGTAGTCGATGCCCTCGGCGGCGATGGCGGCGGCCGACGCCTCCATGATCTCGACCATGCTGGCGTACTCGGCGGCGGTGACGAGCGGGACCGGCGAGTAGACGCCCATGCCGCCGGTGTTGGGGCCGGTGTCACCGTCGCCGACGCGCTTGTGGTCTTGCGCGGGCGCCATCGGGACAACGGTGGTGCCGGACACGAAGGCGAGCAGCGAGCACTCGGGGCCGTCGAGGTACTCCTCGATGAGCACGGTCGCTCCGGCATCGCCGAACCTGCCGGCGAAGCACTCCTCGACCGCGGCCTTCGCGTCGTCGAGGTCCATCGCGACGGTCACGCCCTTGCCCGCGGCCAGGCCGTCGGCCTTGATGACGACCGGTGCGCCCCAGAAATCGAGAAGCTCCATGGCCTGATCGCGCTGCTCGGCGGTGAAGGTCTGCGAACGCCCGGCGGGGATGCCGTGGCGCTCCATCAGCGACTTCGAGAACGCCTTGCTGCCCTCGACGCGTGCTCCATCGGCACCGGGCCCGAAGGCGGGGATGCCCGCCGCACGGACCGCATCGGCGACACCGGCGACGAGCGGCGCCTCCGGGCCGATCACGACGAGGTCGCAGGCGTTGTCGCGCGCGAAAGCCGCGACCGCGGCGCCGTCCTCGATGGCGAGCGCCACGTTGGTGGTCACGCGCTCGCCGGCCGTCCCGCCGTTGCCGGGGGCCGCGAAGATCGCGTCGACGTTAGGCGATGCTGCGAGTGAACGCACGATGGCGTGCTCGCGGCCGCCTGAGCCCAAGACGAGAATGCGCATGCCCATGTGGATCACCTTCCGGCAAGAGTGCGACTACCTTGCGGATTGTAGCCCAAGGGCTGCGGCAGGGCGGCGGCGGTCAGTAGGGGGCAGGTCCAATCTCCCTCTTGAACTTCTCGAGCGCCGCTTTAACGATCGCCCTGCGCTCGGCGAGGCTGGGCCCTGCGTCGGAAGCGGTGCCGCTCTCATGCCGCACGACCGGCCTCGGCACCGGCGCGGTCTTCTTGGCCTTGAGTGTCACCAGCGACTTGGGTACAGCCGCGACCGCAACCGTGGCATCCGACGACTGAGCCACCTCGGCGAGCGTGGGCTCGAAGCGCTGCACCTCGGGGGCACAGGCCGACAAGAAGACCGCCGCGGCGATCAGACAGCCCAGAGCTGCCGTGCGTGTGAGAATCCCGCCCGTTCTCATGGTCACGTTGCCCCTCCCCCGTCGCAGGTGACGACCGAGTCGATTGTAGCTGAGGCCTCGAACGGCGACCCGAGCACTTTCAACGAATCCGTGACAAGGCGACAGGAACCGGCGTCGGCGCGGTAAATAGTCGAATCGAGGAGTTGCGGCCCGCGAGGGGGCTCACCGGTCGGGTGCCGGAGGGGCTGGGCCGCCGACTAACGCCTGGGGTGGTTCAGACGTGAAGCGATGGCAGTGTGCCGGGCTCTGCTTCGCAGTCGGTCCGGTCATCACCGTGTCAGCGGCGTGGCTGCTGTCAGGTCCCATACTCGAGCTGTACGAGGCCGGCCGGATGGGCACGGACCCCACTTGGCCGCTGATTCACATCGTCTGCGGCAGCCTGACCATCGGCGCCGTCCTCAGTATCATCATGTGGATCGCTCTGCAGCAGACGCTGCCCGCCAACGAGCGCGCCCACCTGCACATCTGGCGCCGGTAGCGCTCCCGGGTTGCGCGCGGTTAGCCCTGGCGGACCTTGATCTGCGTGATCGCCTGCTCCAGCAGCGCACTCGACGTGAACGCCGACATCGAGGATCGGATCTCGGCAAACACCGCGTCGGCGTCCGCCGCACCGAACTCCTCGGCCGACTTGCCCAGCTTGACCGCCGAGGAACGCAGGCAGATCTCTGCGGCGGGGCGGCCGACCAGCGGGGTCAGGACCTCGATCGTGTCCGCATACAGGCTCATGAGGCCACCTCCCCGGTATCGCGCGGTCGCTGGACGTCGAGCATGAGCGAGGCCGCCACAGCCACCGCCGAGAAGCCCAGCCACCATCCCGTATCGATGATGCTGCCGCTCTGGTAGGTGTCGTCCCACGTCCCGACCGTGAACATGACGTCGGCCGCCGCGACCATGAGGTAGCCGAGCACGACGATCCACCACGGCCACGCGAGCCGCCCGCCCCTCAGCTGCCCAGCCGTGAGCGCCAGCGCCGCCGCCGGGAACAGCAGCAACCAGATGTCGCCGAGCGGATAGAAGAACGAGATGATCTTCTCGATGGCGCTGAGCTGCGCGTCGGCGGCGATCGTACGGAAGACCGCGAAGTAGACGGCCCCGGTGGCGACCGCCGAGACCGCCGCCGCGAGCGCGAGCGGGACCCGGGTGTCGAAGAGCTTGCCGAAGGCGCTCACGGCACTGAACAGCCCGATCGCGGCAAGCGGATACAGAGCGAGGTAGAACAGGTCGGGAAGCCCAGGGAACGGAACCGGCTGTTCGAGTACCACCTCGTAGTAGGCCCACACGATGGAGCCGATCCAGAACGAAGCCGAGCCCGCCGTCAGCCACGCCCACTGCCGGCCGATCGGCTGCCTGAGCCCGAGCTGCGCCACGACGTACACCATCACGGCGACCCCGATGCCCTGGATGACGATGCTGGGCAGGTTGCCGACGAGCGGCGGCGTGATGCCGTCGACGGTGTTGGCCTGGACCCAGTACAGCGATGCGTAGCTGGCGACGATGCCGAAGACGGCCAACGCCCAGGTGCGGACCGATACGATCCTCATGCGCACTCCCCCTGTGCTACCGAAAGGTGCCCCCACGCACCTTCACTCCATCGGGTATCGGCCTGTAGGGGCTTCGACTGAAGCGCGCAGCTACGGGCGGCTCTCCCAACGACGCATGATCGTCTGCTCGCGCTCGGGCCCGACCGCGATCATCGAGACGGGCACGTCGGCCAGGTCCTCGATGAACGTGATGTAGTCGCGCGCCTCCTTGGGCAGCTCCTCAAAGGTGCGACACCCGGTGATGTCGGTCTTCCAGCCCGGCAGCTCCTCGTAGACCGGCTTGGCGTGGTGGAAGACGGTCTGGTGGCACGGGACCGTGTTGTAGCGGTGGCCCTCGTACTCGTAGGCGACGCAGACCTTGATGGTGTCGAACGCCGAGAGGACGTCGAGCTTGGTGATGATGAGGTCGGTCAGGCCGTTGACCTCGACCGCGTAGCGGACGATGACACCGTCGTACCAGCCGGCGCGGCGCTCGCGCCCGGTGGTCGTGCCGTACTCGTGTCCGACCTCGATGAAGCGGCGGCCGAACTCGTCGTCGAGCTCGGTGGGGAACGGACCCGAGCCCACGCGGGTGATGTAGGCCTTGGCGATACCGAGCACCCGATCGATGCGCTTGGGGCCGACGCCCGCACCCACGCACGCACCGCCGGCGGTCGGCGAGCTGGAGGTCACGAACGGGTAGGTGCCGTGGTCGAGGTCGAGCAGGGTGCCCTGGGCGCCCTCGAACAGCACCCACTGGTCGGCGCCGAGCGCACGGTTGATCAGCGCGCTCGTCTCGGCGATGTGGGGCTTGAGGCGCTCGGCGTAGGGACGGAACTCGTCGAGGACCTGGTCGACCGTGTAGGTCGGCATCCCGTAGATCTTCTCGAGGATCTCGTTCTTCTCGGAGAGCGCGGCCTCGATCTTCTCGCGCAGGATGTGCTCGTCTTGGAGGTCCTGGACGCGGATTCCGATGCGCGAGGACTTGTCCATGTAGGCCGGGCCGATGCCGCGGCGGGTGGTTCCGATCTCGTTCTTGCCCAGGCGGTGCTCGGAGGCGCCGTCGAGGTCCTTGTGGTACGGCATGATCAGGTGCGCGTTGCAGCTAATGAGGAGCCGGTGCGTGGACAGGCCGTCGGCCTCAAGGCGGTCCATCTCCTCGATGAGCACGGCCGGGTCGATGACGCACCCGTTGCCGATGACCGGCGTGATGTGCGGATACATGATCCCGGAGGGGATCAGGTGGAGCTTGAGCGTCCGCCCGCCGTGGATGACGGTGTGCCCTGCGTTGTTGCCGCCCTGGAAGCGCACGACGAAATCGAAGTCGTCTGCGATGAGGTCGGTGATCTTGCCCTTACCTTCGTCGCCCCACTGGGCGCCGACGAGGACGATTCCGGCCATGTGTGAGAACTCCCGATGGATTTCGGCTCCGCGGACACCCTAGCCGCTCCCGAGCCGTGCGCGCTCTACTCCCGAAGGCGCGCGTTGGCGCTTCACCGTGGTGGAGCGCGCGTCGCGTAGTATGCCCTACGCGCGCACGCGACGCCAGCGCACAGCCGACGAACGGCGCGATGCGGGCGACGAGATGCTTAGCTGGCGGCGGAAGCGGGCTTCTCGGCGGCCTCGGCGGGAAGCGGCAGCGTGGCCACGGTACCGGCGGGCGTCGAGGACTTCGGCGTGACCTTCCACGCCAACGGGATGCCGAGCATGAGCTTGGTCTGGGCGACGAGCGCCGGAAGCATCGACAGGAAGAACGTCGTGACCGGCAGCATGAACCACATCACGAGCAGCTCGACGACCACGCCCGGGAAGTGCCAGCGGCTCTTGGGAGGGAAGCGGACCAGGTCGAGCGCGATCGCGCCGAACAGGAACACCATGCCGAGCGTGTAGAGCGTCGGCACGATCTTGTCGAGCGAGGACATGACGACCACACCGAGGTCGTCGGCGGCCGCGTAGCTGGTGGCCGCGCGGTTCACGAGCGGCAGCGTGGTCAGCACGAACCAGGTCCAGACGCGGAAGACGTGTTCGTGGAGCACGTGCCCGAAGCGGAACAGGTGCGACTGCTTGACGCCGCGCGCCCGCATCGCCTCGAACAGGAAGCCGACGTCCTCGGCGCCCCACGCATGGCGGAGCACCTGGTCGTAGCGGTTCTTCATCGCCGAGAAGAACCCGTCGCCGTCGGCCGCATCGCTGTGTACCGGCAAGAACACCGGCGTCATGCAGACGTCGCCATCGCGCTGGACCATGCAGTCCAGGTAGATGTGCCAGTCCTCCGAGATGACCGCCGGGTCCCACCAGTCGCACTCCTCGGCCATCTTGAGCGAGAGCGTGTAGGTCGAGATCGGGAGCGGCTCGAACCACGGCATCGCGAGCTCGCCGAGCATGCCGACGTGCGTGAACCACGAGCTGAAGCGGATCGGTGCGGGGACGTCCCAGATGTTGTTGTAGTAGAACAGCGGCGCCTCCCAGAAGCGGGAGTAACGGCGCTCGTCGCGGGCGAACAGCTCGGAGACCGCGGCGTAGTAGGCGGGGTGGATCACCGAGTCGGCGTCGCAGCTCGTGACGGTGACGACCGCAGGATCGATGCCCATGCGCTCGAGCTCGGCGCGCGCGGCGATGGCGGCGAAGCGCTGGTTGGCGGCCTTGCAGGGGATCTCGCCCTCGATGTCGGCCGGGTGGTAGGTCGCCATCATGCGGGCGAACCGGCCGTCGAACTCGGCGATGAGCTTCTCGGCCTTCTCGGCGGCGGCGGCTTCGCGCTGCTCCATGCCCAGCACGACGAAGAGGCGCTCGGCGGCGCGGTGCTGCACGGCGAGGGCGGACAGCGTGCGATGCAGGACCTGCGGGGACTCGGTGTAGTTGGGGACGAGCACCACGTGCCACACGTCGCTCGGCTTCACGCCGCCGATGCCGGGCTCGTCCTCGGTGGCGGCCCAGTTGCGGCGCGCCCACGCGCGGCAGCGGACCTCGCCTACCAGGTAGAAGGTGAAGTGGACGGCCATGCGCCCGATGAAGTACGCGAGGAACAGCGCGCCGAAGACCGCCCACAGCTGCGGGAACGCGAGCGTCCCGACCACGGTGGCGATCACGACGACCCACGACAGCACGCCGGGAATGGCGTGCGAGCGCGTGATTTCGGTGCCGGCTGGCAGCGTACGACCGGACACTTGCTGACGTCCTCCATCGTCTTGAGTGCACGTCTTTCGTGCGCGCCGAAGCACGGCGGGCCACGCGACACTATACACGCCCGCGAAGGCGAGTTCACGCAGTTCGGCAGCAGGCGTTGTCGGGATGTCACTCGGGGTGTATGCTGCCGCCTGAGTGAGTTAGCGATAACTAACTTCGACCGATCGGCGGAGGTGACGGTGGCGATGCGCGCGTGGGTCCCGACGTGCGCGATGCTGGTCGCGGCCGCGGCGCTGACGGCGTGCGCGGCTGAGTCGCCGTTGTCCGGTCGCGTCGACGACACCGCGCTCGCCGTCCAGGTGCCGCGCCTCGCGGTCGCGGTACCGGACGTCGTCGTGGGGCTCGGCGACCAGCGCGCCGCGGAGCCGGGAGCGCCGAGCGCGCGCAGCACGGCGACGACGGCCGCGACACTGGCGGGGCTGGGCGCTCGCGCGGTCGTCACGACCGTGCTGGTCGAGCCCGGCGACCCCGTGAAGGCCGGCCAGGTGCTCGCGGTGTTCGATCCGCGAGCCGCCGACGCCGAGCTGGCGGCCGCCGTGGCCGCCCGTAGTGCGGCGTCGGCGCGCGTCCGGACGATCGGCGAGGCGATCGACGACATCGGCGACAAGCAGGCCGAGGTCGCCGACGGCTCCCGCGAGGTGGCCGACGCCATCGCGCAGCTCGAGAGCACGCGGGCCGACCTCGTCGCCCAGCGCGCCCGCATCGCGGAGCTGCTGAAGCGGCTCGAGTCGATGAAGCCGCCGACGATGTCGCCCGGCTCCACTCCCCCGACGGGCGCGCCGCCGGTGCCGCCCGTAGTGCCGGGCGGGCTGCCCGACCCGGGCAAGCTGCGCGCGGGGCTGGCGCAGATCGACGCCGGGCTCGCTCGCATCGACGCCGGGCTCGCCAAGGCGCGCTCGGGCCGCGCACGGCTGCGCGACGCACGGGCGACGCTGGCCGACGCGCGAGGCACTCTGCGCGACCTGCAGCAGACCGCCCGCATCGCCGCGAAGGCCGCTGACGTCCCCGTGAGCATCGCGCGCGACCGGCGGGCACAGCTCACGGTGCGCGCTCCGGCTGCCGGCACCGTCGTGTCGGCGGTCGACAGCGGCGACGTGCTCGCACCCGGCGCGACCCTGGCGACCATCCGGCCTGCTGCGGGCCCGACGCTCGTGCGCACCTGGGTGTCCCCGGAGGCGGCGGCAACGGTGCGTCGGGGGACGGCGGCGCAGGTCTCGGCGGACTGGATGGCGACGCCCGTGAGCGGGCGCGTGCATCACATCGACTTCCGTGCGGTGTTTCCGGCCACCTCGTTCGCGACCAAGGAGATCCACCTGTCGCGGGCAGTCGAGGTCGTGATCGAGATGGATGACAGCGCGCCGCTGCCTGCGGGCGCGCCGGTGGACGTGCGGCTGCAGTAGCGGCCGGACCGAGGGGCCCGCGCCGCGGGCGGCAACTGAAGGAGCGAGTGACGATGGCGAACGGACAGCACAAGCGACCGCCGGTACCGGTGATCGTGCTCGTCGTGGTCGTGGTGGCCGTGGCGGCGTGGTGGTGGTACAGCACGCGAGGCGGCGGCGCGGACGCGGCCGACACGCTGTCGGGGACGGTGGAGACGACCGAGTACCAGGTCGCCTCGGCGATCGCCGGACGCATCACGAGCGTCACGGCCGGCGAAGGTGACGCGGTCGAGGCCGGCGAGCTGCTCGTCAAGCTCGACGATGCCGCGCTCAAGCTCCAGGTCGCCCAGGCCGAGCAGGGCGTTGACGCCGCCGAGGCGCTGCTTCGCCAGGCCAAAGACGACGGCACCGATGCCGAGGTCGACGTTGCCAAGGCGCGCCTCGACCAGGCCAAGGCCGCGGTCAAGATCGCCAAGGTGCAGCTGGGCTACGCGAGCGTGAAGGCCGCGCACGGCGGCGTGCTGGTCGCCGTGCCCGCCAACGCGGGCGAGAACGCCAGCCCCGGACGGGCGCTCGCCACCATCGCCGACCCGGCGGACCTGTTCGTGCGCATCTACGTCCCGGAGCCGCGCCTCGGCGAGGTCTCCATCGGCCAGAAGGCCACGGTGACCGCGGGAGACGAGCGCTACGAGGGCACCGTCTTCTTCCTCGCGACGCAAGCCGAGTTCACGCCCAACGCTGTGGAGACCCAAGAGAACAGGACCAACCTCGTCTACGAGGCCCGCGTGCGCATCGCGCCGGGCTCGACGCTTCTGGCCGGTCGGCCGGTCGACGTCACCTTGGAGCCTGCCGGGCAATGACCCCGAACCCCCGCGACATCACGGTGCCCGACGCGCCGGCCGAGACACCCGCGATCGACGCGCGGGGCCTGAGCCTGCGCTTCGGCGAGGTCGTGGCCGTCGACGCGGTCGACCTGCACCTGGCGCCCGGGGCGGTCTTCGGGCTTCTCGGCCCTGACGGGGCGGGCAAGTCGACGCTGATCCGGCTGCTCGCCTCGGTGCTTCGGCCCGATGCGGGCGACGCCGAGGTGTTCGGGCACTCGGTGAGCACCGAGCCGCACCTCGTAACGCCGCGGATCGGCTACATGTCGCAGCAGTTCTCGATGTATCCGGACCTCACCGTCGCCGAGAACCTCGAGTTCTTCGGCACCCTGCGCGGTGTGGCGCCCGACGACCGTCGCACGCGCGCCCGCGAGCTGTTGCGCTCGATGGGGATGACCGAGTTCGCCGGTCGGCAGGCGCAGTACCTCTCCGGCGGCATGAAGCAGAAGCTCATGCTGGCCGCCACGCTGATGCACGAGCCCGACCTGCTGCTCCTCGACGAGCCCACCACCGGCGTCGACCCGGTGAGCCGGCGCGAGTTCTGGCGGATCATCGCCTCGCTGCACCAGCGCGGCAAGACGGTGCTCGTGGCCACGCCCTACATGGACGAGGCGGAGCGCTGCACGCACGTGGCGTTCATGGACTCCGGCGCCATCCGCACCTCGGGCACGCCGGCGCAGGTCAAGACACTCGTGCCCGGCACCCTCTACGAGATCCTCGCACCCGACCCCCGCGCCGCCCTCGCCTCCATCGCCGAGAAGCCCGGCGTGATCTCCGCTCACCTGTACGGCGAGGTCGTACGTGCCATCGCCGAGACGGGCGGCCCCAACGCCGCGGACCTTGAGGCGACGCTCGCGCAGGCGGGGGTGGCCGTCGATCGCGTACGCGAGGCGCGCGTCGACATGGAGGCCGCGTTCGCCTATCTCGCCGAGTTCGGGGACGGTGCGTCGTGACCGGGCGCTTCACACGCATCGCCGCCATCGCGCGCAAGGAGTTCATCCACATCGCGCGCGACCCCCGGATGCTCATCGCGGTGCTCATCTTGCCCGCGATCCAGCTCGTGCTCTTCGCCTACGCGATCAACTACGACGTGCGCAACGTGCCGACCACGATCGTCGACCAGGACCGCACACCGGCAAGCCGCGCCTATGTCGCGACCTATCGCGGGTCGGACTTCTTCGATGTGCGCGGTGAGCTGCCCGACGTCGAGGCCGTCGATGCGGCGTTCCGGCGCGGTGACGTTCGTATCGCCGTTGTCGTGCCCCCCGGTTTCGCCCGCGACGTCGCGGCCGGCAAGCAGGCACAGGTCGCCGTCCTCATCGACGGCAGCGACCCAAACTCCGCGCAGATCGGCTCGACGTTCACGCGAGCGCTCAACACCGCCTACGGCCAGCAGCTCCAGGCGACGTGGGCCGATGCGCAGGGCGTGGACATGAGCTCAATGGGCCGGCTCGAGCCGCGCGTGAGGACCTGGTACAACCCGGAGCGCCGCTCGACCGACTTCCTCGTGCCGGGGCTCATGGTCGTCATCATCATGATCGTCACCACCCAGCAGTCCGCGGTCACGCTGGTGCGCGAGCGCGACCAGGGCACCTACGAACAGATGCTCGTGAGCCCCCTGCACCGGGTCGAGTTGATGGTGGGCAAGCTCCTGCCGTGGACGATCCTGGCCTTCGCCGACATGGTGGCGATCGTGCTGCTCTCCCAGCTCGTGTTCAAGGTGCCGGTCCGAGGAGACCTCGGGTTTCTCGGCGTGTCGATGGCGGTATTCGTCTTCTGCTCGCTGGGGATCGGGCTGATCATCAGCTCGGTGGCCCCGTCGATGGAGTCGGCCAACATCGCCGCGCTCATGATCTCGTTCCTGCCCGGCTTCATGCTCTCCGGATTCGCCTTCCCGCTCGACTCGATCCCGGTCGTACTGCAGTGGGCGAGCCTGCTGTTCCCCGGGCGCTACATGATGGAGATCGCGCGTGGCGTCTTCCTCAAGGGCGTCGGCTGGGCCGAGATGTACGACCAGCTCGTCTACCTGTGCATCTACGCCGTCGCGGCGATCGGGCTGTCCGCCTGGCTGTCGGGGAGGCGGAGCCGATGAACCCGCGCCGGGTGCGCCTGCTCATCTGGAAGGAGTTCACGCAGCTGCGGCGCGACCCGCTGCTGCTCAGGTTGCTGTTCCTCATGCCGATCCTGCAGCTGGTGATGTTCGGCTACGTCATCGGCGCCGACGTGAAGAACCTCAAGACCGCGGTCGTGGACCTCGACCGCTCGGCCACCTCGCGCGCGATCGCCCAGAGCTTCGAGTCGTCGGGTTACTTCCGCGTCGTGGCACGGCCGGCCGACGAGCGGGCGGTGCGCGAGCTGCTCGATCACGGCGACGCGGCGGTCGCGATCGTCATCCCGGAGGGCACCGCGTTGCGGCTCGAGCGCGGCGAGCGCACGCCCATCGGCATCGTGGTCGACGGCGCCGACAGCCGGATCTCGTCGACCGCGAGTGGCTACTCGGCCGAGATCCTGTCCGAGTTCAACCGCCGGCGGATAGCAGCGCAGGGCCTCACGCTCGACGGGCCGGGTATCGACGCGCGGGTTCGGGTCGCCTACAACCCGAGCCTGCGGCAGATCAATACGATGATCCCATCGCTCATCGCCTTCGTGCTGCTGATATCGACGATGTCGATCATGTCGCAGTCCGTGGTGCGCGAGCGCGAGCGCGGAACGCTCGAGCAGATGTTCGTGACGCCGATCTCGCGCGCGGACTATCTGGTCGGCAAGGTGACCCCCTACATGATCACCTCGTCGATCCAGATGACGACGGTCGCGATCGTCGGCCGGTTCTGGTTCCGTGTGCCGTTCAACGGTCAGGCAGTCGTGGTGCTGACCGGCCTGTTGCTGTTCATGTTCACCGCCGTGGGGCTGGGCTTGTTGATCTCGCTGGTCTCGCGCACGCGCACCCAGGCCCAGCAGACGGTCATGTTCATCATGATCCCGTCTATGGTGCTGTCCGGCTTCATCTTCCCCATCGAGTCGATGCCTCCGGCGATCGTCCCGCTGACCTACCTGATCCCGCTGCGCTACGCGGTGGTCGTGATGCGCTCGTCGTTCGTGAAGGGCAGCGGATTCGAGGATCTGTTCTGGCCGCTGCTGGCGATGGCCGCGTTCTCGGTCCTGATCTTCGGGATCGCGGTCACGCGGTTCAGCAAGAGATTGGCGGACTGATGCCCAGCGCTCCCGTCACCACGGCCGCCATCAGCGTGCGCGGACTCACCAAGCGCTTCGGGTCGTTCACGGCCGTCGACGGCATCGATTTCGATGTCGCCCGGGGCGAGATCTTCGGGTTTCTCGGCCCTAACGGTGCCGGCAAGACGACCGCGATCCGCATGCTCACAGGCACACTGGCGGCCAGCGGCGGAACCGCGCTGGTGCTGGGCGACGACGTCGGAGTCGAGCCCGAGAAGGTCAAGCGGCGTATCGGCTACATGAGCCAGAAGTTCGCGCTGTTCGAGGACATGACCGTCGACGAGAACCTGCGGTTCTACGCGGGCGTCTACGACCTGGATCCGGAGCGGTTCGCCGCCCAGCGCGCCTACGTGCTCGAGATGGCCGACCTCGTGGGCCGCGAGAACGAGCTGACGCGCAACCTCTCGGTGGGCTGGAAGCAGCGGCTGGCGCTGGGTGCGGCGACCATCCACGAGCCCGAGCTGCTCTTCCTCGACGAACCCACGTCGGGGGTCGACCCCGTCGCGCGCCGCCACTTCTGGGACCTGCTCTACGAGCTCGCGGGACGCGGTGTCACGCTGTTCGTCACGACCCACTACATGGACGAAGCCAGCCACTGCAATCGGCTCGCCTTCATCTACCGCGGGCGCCTGATCGCCGAGGGCTCGCCGCAGGTCATCCGGACGAAGTACATGGGAGAGCGCATCGTCGAGATCGAGACGGACGCCCCCGGTAAGGCGCTGACGCTGCTGGAGGCCGACCCCGAGGTGCACGAGGCCTACCTGTCGGGGGCGACGCTGCACGCCGTGGTGTCGCAAGACGCTTCGGCCGAGGAGCTGGCCGGGCGGCTGCGCACAGCTGGAATCAACGATGCTCGGGCATATTGCATAGACCCGAGCATCGAGGACGTATTCGTTCACCTGGTCGGGAAGCAACGGGAAGGGGACGCGTCATGAGTGAGGAAGCGAACTCGAACGCGCTGGGAAAGGGCTACTTCTGCGATCGCGAGCCGGGACGCAAAGGCGAGATCCTGGATGCCGCGCTGGAGGTCTTCGGCGAGTACGGTTACGACGGCGGCTCGATGCGCCAGATCGCGACCAAGATCGGGGTCACCGAGCCCGCGCTGTACCGGCACTACGCCGGCAAGGAGGCGATCTTCATCGCTCTCATGCGGGCGGGCGCCTGCACCGTGCGCGATGAGACCTTCGTCTTGATCGACTCGCTCGAGCCGGAGCGGGTCCACGAGCAGCTGCTTGAGATGCTCAAGGATCGCCGACACTCCATCCGCTTCTTCGGGCCCCTGCTGCGCATCATCCTGCCCGCGGCGGCCAACAACGAGAGGTTCCGCGACGAGTATCTCAAGCTGATCGTGGCGCCGACGCGAGAGCGCGTGACGATGAAGGCGGTAGAGATCGACGAGGCCCTCGGCGTGCGCAATGCAGCCGCCAGCCGCGACTCACGTGTGCGGGCGTTCCTCGCGCTGATGGTCGGCTACATGGTGAGTTCGATCGTGATCGGCGACGAACCGGACGACGCCATCGTCGATGCGGCCGTCTGCATCATGCGATGGGACCGCGGCTGAGGCTTGGACCCCTGGGCGGTCACGAGCGCGTCAGTACCGCTCCCCCGCGCCCGGCACATAGGAAAGCTCCTCGAGGGTCACGAAGCGGTATCCCTTGTCGCGTAGCCGCTCGATGATCCCGGGCAGCGCCTCGATCGTGTCCTCGCGCGTGCCCCCGCCGTCGTGCAGCAGCACGATGGCGCCCGGCTTCACTTTGCGTTCGACGATGTCGACGATGCGCTCTGACCCGAGGTTCTTCCAGTCACCCGTTCCGATCGTCCAGTGCGCGATCGTCATGCCCTCGGCCTCGACGATGCTTCGCACCTGAGGGTCGACCGCCCCACCCGGAGCACGGAACCACCGGGGGCGCTCGCCCGTCGCGTTCTCGATGAGCGTGCTCGTCCGGCGCACCTGCTTGCGGATCTCCGCGGCCGACTCGCCGGTGAGGTCCGGGTGCGAGAACGAGTGGTTCCCCAGGAGATGACCGCGCTTCTCGACCTCGGCAGCGATGTCACCGTTGACCTTGACCCGGTTGCCCAGCATGAAGAATGTCGCCTTGATGTCGTATTCGTCGAGGATGTCGAGGATCCGCTCGGTCTGGTCCTTGGGTCCCCACGGACCGTCATCGAAGGTCAGCGCGACCAGCTTCGAGGTCCCGTCACCGCCCGAGCGCTGGACGACCTGGTTGACTGGCTTGATCAGGATCTCGCTTCTGACCACTTCGCCTGAGTACCGGCCGAACCACTCGAGCGCGACGCCCGGCTCGCCGTCAGTGACGACCTTCTCGCGCTCGCCGAATCCCTTGACCACGGTCCGAAACGGCGCGGGGACCTGACGGGCCATGATCGTCTCGGTCGCCTCTGGTCCGCGCTTTGTCGCTATCCGGTCGCCGGCCCGAACGCGCTGACCGGTGGAGGCCACGCGTCCATTGACCAACACGACACCGGCGGGTCCCGGGGCGGACGCGAGCACCGAGCCATCGAGCGCGTGGAGCACGCCGGGCTGCGGGGTGACCACTCCGGTCGCGAGGAGCTCGGCGACCGTTGAGCGAGGCTGCACACGTGCGGCCGTGCCGTCGACGGTCACGCCGACGGGCACAAGCGTCGCCCAAGCCGCCGCGGCGCCGACCACGAGGAAGAGCGCGACGAACGCCAGCACGAGCCCGGTCCGGCTTCGACGGCGGGGATGGGCCGTGAGGACCATGGGCGCCTGACGGCGAGGCCGATTGTGGATCGGCTCGCGCACGCGCTGAGGCTCCGCTTCGCGCTTCTCGCGCGAACGGTAATGCGGGAGCTCGCGGTGCCCCCGCGGTCCCCTGTCGTCAGCCCCGGCGGGACCGACCCCCGTGTCCTCCTGCTCGTGCATGCGCCCCCGCAAGCGAGAACCGTGCCCCGCTCCCCGACCCGACCGCGATCACGCGTCCCGGGATCCCGCTATCGCTCGCGCCGCCACGACCCCGCTGGCCCCCGACTGCAGCAGCCCGCGCGTGATCCCGGCACCGTCGCCGATCGCGTACAGGCCCTCGATCCGCGTGCTCATGTTCGAGTCGACTGCGACGCGCGACGAGTAGAACTTGACCTCGACGCCGTACATCAGGGTGTTGGGGCCAGCGATGCCGGGCGCCAACACATCGAGGCGTTCGATGAACTCGATCAGGTCGGTCATGATCCGATACGGCAGCACCGCAGACAGGTCGCCGGGCGTGGCCTGAGGCATCGTGGGCTCGACGATCGACTGCGCGATCCGGTCGGGAGTCGAGCGCCTGCCGTCCTTGAGGTCGCTGAACCGCTGCACGAGGATGCCATCGCCCAGCAGGTTTGCGAGCCGAGCGATCGAGCGACCGTAGGTGATGGGGTCCTTGAAGGGCTCCGTGAAACGCTGGCTGACGAGCACCGCGAAGTTCGTGTACTCGGTCTTGTGCTCGGCGTACGAGTGCCCGTTGACCGTGACCACGTCACCGTAGCTCTCGGTCGACACCTCGCCGTACGGGTTCATGCAGAACGTGCGGACGGTGTCTCCGAACGAGCGTGTGTGGTAGATCAGCTTCGCCTCGTACAGCGCGGAGGTCAGGCGCTCCATCACCGGCGCCGGGCACTCGACCCGCACGCCGATGTCCACGGCGTTGTTGGTCAGTCCGAGGCCGAGGGCATGAGCCTGCTCGGCGAGCCAGTCTGCGCCTTCACGGCCGGGTGCGGCCACCACGCTGTCAGCCTCGAGCACCTCGCCGCCGTCGAGCTCGACGCCGGTGACGCGCCCATCCTCGACGAGGATCCGCCGAGCGGCAGTCTCCGTACGAACGTCCACGCCGACCGATTCGAGGTGGACTCGCATCGCTTCCAGCACCTCGGGGGATCGATCCGTCCCCAGATGCCGGATGCGCATCGGCACGAGCTTCATGCCGGCAAGCGTCGCCTCGCGCTCGAGAGCGGCGGCCGTCTCGGGATCCGGGCCGTGCACATCCGTGGTCGCTCCGAACTCCAGCCATAGCTCGTCCGAGTACTCGAGCAGCGCGTCGAGCTCCGGCTTCTCGACGTAGTCGCCGAGCCAGCCGCCCACATCGCTGGTCAACGTGAGCTTGCCGTCCGAGAAGGCCCCCGCGCCGCCCCACCCGGTCATGATGTCGCAGGTCCGGCACCCCACACACGCCGTCTGCCGAGCAGGACAGCGCCGCTTCGCGATCGCATGGCCCTTTTCGACGACCGCGATGCGGCCGGCGCCCAGACGCGTGAGTTCGAGTGCGGCGAAGATGCCGGCTGGGCCGGCGCCGATGACTATGGTGTCGAAGCGGTCAGGCACGGGACACGACCTCTCGTCGGTGAGTCACGCTGATGGCGACATGAAGCGCAGACGCCGCCGAGCATGATACCGCGCGCGTGCGCCGTTGACCCGACGAGCTGCCGGCTACCCCTGGTTCGTGACGGTGGTGAACTTCGTGTAGCGCTCCATGAAGAGCAGCTGCACGTTGCCGAGCGGTCCGTTCCTGTGCTTGGCCACGATGATCTCCGCGAAGCCCTTCTGCGGCCGACCCTCTTCTTCCTCGCCGGCCGGGCTCGTGTTGCGGTCGATGAACATGACCACGTCCGCGTCCTGCTCGATCGCACCCGACTCGCGAAGGTCCGAGAGCTGGGGGCGCTTGCCCGCGCGCTGCTCGACGGCTCGCGACAGCTGCGAGAGCGCCACCACGGGGACGTTGAGCTCCTTGGCGAGGATCTTGAGACCACGCGAGATCTCGGCGATCTCGACCTGGCGGTTCTCGGAGCGCCGGTTCTGCGGCTGCATGAGCTGCAGGTAGTCGACGATGATCAGGCCCTTGGGCTTGTCACGCAGCTGCCTGCGCGCCTTGGCCCGCACCTCCAGGATCGAGATCGACGGCGTGTCGTCGACCCAGAAGTCCAGGCCCCCGAGCTTGCCCATCGACTGGTGGATCGCATGCCAGTCCGACTCCTTGAGGTAGCCGGTACGGACGTCTTGCAGGTTGATGCGGGCCTCGGCGCACAGGACTCGCTGGACGAGCTGCTCGGCTCCCATCTCGAGGGAGAAGATCGCCACGGCGCTGCCGGCCTTGGCGGCGTTGACCGCGACGTTCAGAGCGAACGCGGTCTTTCCCACGGAAGGACGTGCAGCGAGGATGACGAGGTCGCCGCCGTGCAGTCCGGCCAGGAGCTTATCGAGGTCCTTGAAGCCGGTGGGGACGCCGGTCACGTGCTCCTTGCGCTCGAACAGCTCCTCGAGCTGGGCGAACGAGAGCTTGAGCAGCTCGTTGATGTCTCGGAAGTTGCTCGCGACGCGCTGGTTGGTGACGTGGAAGATGAGGCGCTCGGCGTCCTCGACGACCTGGTCGAGGTCGTCGGGGGCGTCGTAGCCCATGGCCACGATCTGCGTCGCGGCTCCGATGAGCTGGCGCAACATGGCGGTGCGCTTGATGATCTCGCCGTAGCGCGCCCAGTTCGCAGTGGTGGGGACGGAGTCGGCGAGGTCGACCAGATACGCCTTGCCGCCGGCGGCATCGAGCTCCCCGGAGGACTCGAGCCTGTCAGCCACCGAGAGGTGGTCGACCGGGATCGAACGCGCATACAGCTCGCTCATCGCCCGGTAGATGCGGGCATGTGCGGGGCGGTAGAAGTCATCCGCCCCCACGGCGTTGAGCCCGCCTTCGACGGCTTCCGGGGAAAGCAGCATCGAACCGAGCAGTGCCTGCTCAGCCTCGAGGTTGTGCGGTGGCACGCGGTCGATGCCCGACGTGCGCCGTACAGGTGTCTCCAACTGGTCTGCCATCAAGCCCTCCGCGCTTCCCCTGCCGATCACGGCTTCGACTATAGGCATGCGCTCCGACATGCGCGCCTGGGAGTACGGGATTCCACACCCCTCGGTGGATGACGGCGTCCGCCCGACCTGCACGTTTCGCGGTTATCCACATATCCACCGTTCGCCGTGGACGTTTGGGGCAAGAACGAACGGTGCCGCCCCGTCGGCAGACGGAGCGGCACCGTGATCGGCATATGCCGTCGGTACTACTCTGCGGCGTCCTCGGCGACAGCCTCGGGAGCCTCGGCCTCGACCTCGGCCTCCTCGACGATCTCCTCGACTGCATCCTCGGCGACGACCTCGACCTCGGCGGCAGCCTCCTCGACCGGCTCGGCCACCGGAGCGGCCTGGCCGCCCTCGGGCACGACCTCGACGGTGAGCTGGGCCTTGACCTCGCGGTAGATCGCGACGTCGACGACGTGCGGACCGACCTGCTTGATGTGGCCGTGGGTCTCGATGCGACGGCGATCGATGTCGACACCGAGCTGCTCGACGATGGCCTCGTGGACCATCGGCGCGGTGACGGAGCCGAAGAGGCGACCCTCGTCGCCGACCTTCGCCTCGATCGTGACGACCTTGCCCTCGATCTTGGCGGCCATCGACGCGGCGTCGCCCATGCGGGCGTCCTCGCGCTTCTTGATGTTGTGCATACGCTGCTCGAGCTGCTTCAGGTTGCCGGGCGTCGCCTCGATGGCGAACTTACGCGGCAACAGGTAGTTCACCGCGAACCCGCGGGCGACCTCGATGACGTCGCCCTCGCCGCCGCGGCCCTTCAGCTCTTGGGTCAGAATGACCTTCATGGCTTCTCCTTCAGGGATGCGGGGCTATCTGCCGCGACCGACGCGACCGCTTACGACGGGCACGGCGTACGGCAGCAGCGCCATCTCGCGAGCACGCTTGATGGCGATGGACAGCTGGTGCTGGTGCTGGGCGCAGTTGCCCGAGACACGACGGGGCTTGATCTTGCCGCGGTCGGTCATGAACTTGCGCAGCATCTGCGAGTCCTTGTAGTCGATGCGCTCGACCTTGTCCTTGCAGAACTGGCAGTACTTGCGCCGGGGCTTACGGCCGTAATCTGACATGTGGCGTACCTCCTTCCGCGATGAATCGCGGTGGTGTTCGAGCGCCCCTTATGGGGCCCGTGAAAAGCTAGAACGGAATATCCTCGTCGAGCGGCTCTGAGCTCGCGGGTGCGGCCGACGGGGCGTTGTAGCCGCCGCCGGAGCCGGAACCCTCGCCGCGGGGCGAGAGGAACTCGATGTCGTCAGCGACGATCTCGACCTTGCTGCGCTTGTCGCCGTCGGGGGTCTCCCACTGGCTCCACCGCAGCTTGCCCTCGACCGCGATCTTGCTCCCCTTCGACAGGAAGCGCGAAAGCGACTCTCCGCGCTGGCCGAAGACGACCACGTCGAAGAAGTTGGGCACGTCCTCCCACTCGCCCGACTGCTGGTTCTTGCGGCGATCGTTGACGGCGATGCCCAGCTTGAGGATGGACATGCCGCTGTTGGTCGCCCGCAGCTCGGGGTCGCGGGTCAGATTGCCGGTGATGACGACTCGGTTGATGCTCATCTCACTACCACCTCACGTACGAAGAATGGATCGGGCTGCGACCCGTCCGCGCGAACAGCGCGCGCAACGACTACTCCTTGTCGTCACGTGCGATGAGCATGTAGCGGACAACGGGGTCGGTGATGTGCAGCACGCGGTCCAGCTCGGCGATCGCGGCCGGCGCGGTGTGGAAGTCGATGAGGGTGTAATCGCCCTCGGTGAGCTTGTTGATCTCGTAGGCGAGGCGTCGCTTCCCCCACGGCTCAACGTTGTCCACCACGCCCCCATCCGCCTTGATGACGTCCTGGACCTTGTCCAGAACAGCGGTATGGGCCTCCTCGTCGAGGGAGGGATTGAGCAGAAGCAACAGTTCGTAAGCCTTCACTTGGTCACCTCCTCTGGGCTAGACGGCTCCGGGACTGTGAAGGCGAGTGCCCGGAGCAGGATGTGAGCCCGAGGATTGTATCACCGGTCCGCATGTGCTGCAACAGAATCCCAAACCGGTCTGACAAGGGCTCATACGACAGAACGCGAGCGCGCACGGCACGGCGGCCGAGGAGCACGAGCATGGCCCAGAGCGCGGCGGGCACAGCCGCGCCGGCAACCAGCAGCGAGCGCAGCGACCAGCGAGTGACGACCCGCCGCGCGCGTGGTGCCGACGCGACCCGGGCCGCCGACCGGCCGCTCGGCACCAGGTCGACGCCTGGAGCGACCCGGATCTGGGTGTCGGCTGGCAACGGCGCGGACGCGAGGTTCGGTGCGGGACCGACCTGAGGGGCCGCGGCGACCGCCGGTGCTGCGGCGATGCTGACCCCCGGGGCAAGCTGCGGAGCGCCGCTCGCCGAGACGGGTTCGGGGCTCTCGGCCGGCCGGAGCGCCTCCCCCGTCGCCTGGGGCTCGGTGCCGGACTCGGGCGCGACGACCGGCTGCGGCTCGGCCGCCGGCGGCTGGGCAATCGGGGCTGCGGGGGCGAGCAGCCCCACGGGATCGACGTAGACGTCCTCGACTCGAAGACTCACGTGGACATGCGACTCCGGGCTCGACGGGTCGCCGTCCGGGGCGAGCCGTCCCAACGCCGCCCCTGCGCGGACCTCTGCGCCCGCGCGCACGTCGACCCGGTCGAACGGCGACAGCGTCAGCTTCCCGTGCGATCCGAGCAGTGTGACCGCGAGGATGCGATCGCCTCCTGCACCCGGCACGGAGCCGACGAACGAGACGGTGCCGTCCACCGGCGCCTCGACCTCGTCTCCGCCGGCGAACGCGACGTCGGCACCCCGGTGCACCGCGGTACTCCCGTCCGGCGCCGAATACCGCGCACCGAACCCGAGAATCACCCGGTCACCCACCGGAACGGCGCCCGAACACACCGGGAGCGCCAGCACGGACGCCGTGACGGCCAGGACGATGAAGGCTCTGAAGAACATGAGTCCACCCCGCAACCACGCGGAGCGGCACGCCTGAGGGGCGCTACGAACACATGTTCGTCATCGGGGGGCGATCTCCTGCAATGGATCGCGATGGAATGCGGGCCCGGGCGACCCGGCGCACCCCGGGCATGCGACCGGCCGCCTCGTGGGCGGCCGGAGAAGCGTACCTATGGAGCGGGTGACCGGACTCGAACCGGCAACTTTCAGCTTGGGAAGCTGACGCTCTACCATTGAACTACACCCGCACGCCGCAGCAGTGTATCCCAGTCGCGAGCGCGGCGGCAACGCGCGCTACCGCCTCAGCAGCCCTCTGAGCTCCCTGAGCCTGGTGCGGCGATCCGCGTACCACAGCACGCCCGCCATGACCGCCAGTACGACGGCCGTGACGCCCTTCCACGGACGGATCGGATCCAGCGCGTCTCGGCCCTGGGCGAGAACCTCGAGCGAGTCCGCGTGGATATCCATGTCGCCGCCGTGCTCGGCGCATGCCGCGTTGAACACCCCTTCGATGCGCACCACATCACCCTGGTGTTTGTAGTCGCCGAACACCTCGATGCGGTCCGCCAGCTCGCCCGGCACCCACACCGGCATCCCCGAGTTGAACCCGCCGAGCGGCGCGCCCTCCTCGACGTTCTTGAGCATGTACGCGTCGTCGTTGAGGTGCAGCCACGCGTCCGCTCCGCGGTGCATCACCTCGCCGATGGCCTCGCCCTCGAACTCGATGCGCACGCCATCGAAACGCTTGGGCTCGTTGACCAGCTCCCCGCTCGTGGGCGCCTCGAGCCCGAATGCCACCGCGGGAACCACGAGCGCGCAACACAGCGCGAGCACCGCGACGGCACCGAATGTCCTTCTCGGCGACATCAGCGGCCCCTCACGATCGAGATACCGTAGCCCAGCAGCGCGAACACGCTCATGAACTCCAGGCGTCCGAGCCACATGAACACGATGTAGCTCAGCTTCATCACCGCGGGCATCGAGGGGTCGGTGACGCCGCACGACAGGCCCGTGTTCGAGCCCGCCGAGACACCCTCGAACAACGCCGCCGTGAACTCGTATCCATACAGCACGCCGAGAAGACCCGAGACCAGGTACATCACGAGGTAGAGCACGGTGATGGTCAGCGCCGTCTTGACCAGCCCGTCGTCGAGCCACTGGGTGCGGATGTGATGGTAGTGCTGCCGCACGACCGCGGACTCGGGGGCGATGGCCTTGCGCACGTCGCCGATGAGCGACTTGAAGATCACGCCCACCCGGATGCCCTTGATGCCGCCGGCGGTCGAGCATGCCGAGGCGCCGATCCCCATGGCGAGCGTCACCGCCAGAAGCCCGATCGTGCCCCACTGTGTCACGAAGGCCTTCGAGAAGATGGTCGAGAACCCGGTGGTGGTGTGACCCGACGCCAGCTGGTAGAAGACCTTGCGGCCCAGAGCCATCGCGTCCGGATATACACCTGCCCTCGCGAGCCAGAAAGTCGCAAGCATCGTCGTGAGCGTGAGCGTGATCGCGAAGCTCACGGTCTCGAGGTTGCGCACGATCTCGGAGCGGCGTCCGGTCCACACCGCCCAGTGCAGCGCGAAGTTGAACGAACCGGCGATCATGATCACGATCGTGACGATCTCGTAGGCGAACGAGTGGTACCACATGGTGTTGAACGACTGCGGCGCGAAGCCGCCGGTCGACCAAGCGCCCATGAAGACCCATGCCGCGTGCAGGAACGCGCGGACCGGCTCCTGTCCCAACCACAGCGCCACCCCGAACAGCGCCAGGGTCCCTACCGCTAGGTAGGCCAACGACACCAGCCAGATCGCCCGGGCCGTATTGACGACGTTAGGCAGCAATCGCTCGTCCTTGCCCTCCCCGACGTAGACCTTGTACGCGCCGGAGGTCCCCTTGAACAGGAACGTCAGCGCGATGACGACGATGCCCTGGCCGCCGGCGTACGTCAGCAGGTGCCGCCACATGTTGAGCCCGTTGCTGATGTGGTCGAGGTCCTGCAGCAGGTAAAGGCCGGTGGTGGTGTAGCCGCTCATGACGTCGAACATCGCGTCGAGATAGCTGCCCTCGTGGCTCGACAGCCAATGCGGCAGCGCTCCCAGGATGGTCGCCCAGATCCACGAACCCGAGGCGACCACGAGCCCGTGGCTCCACGCGAGGTCCTTGTCGGTCCGGCACAGGTACTGCGCGCCAAATCCGAAGATGAAGCACGCCGACATGGAGATGACGAAGTCGACGACGGTGTCCCACTCGGCGAACAGTACTGAGGTCAGCAGCGGGACGACCATCAGGAGCCCGACCCCGACGATCACCTTGCCGGTGTACTTGCCGATGACCAGGTGGTCTTCTCGGCGAGGCCTCAGGATCACAGCCAGACCGCCTGCGCGATGTAGGCCAGCGCGAAGCCGATGGCGGTCAGGCCGAGGATGAACAGTGCTTCGGTCGCCATGCCCACGGCGTAGCGGCCCCAGTGCTCCCGGGCCGTCAGGCTCGGGTAGCTCTCGGTGCGCGCCGCCCCCTGGTCGTCGCTCACGACGTCTACGCCCCCGTCAGGACCTTCTTGAGCTGGCGCTCGTTGTCGACGCTGGTGAACGCCACCACCGTGTCGCCGGGCTGTAGCTCGGTCTCACCGCGTACGGTCTCGACGCTCTCGTCGGCGCGGACGACGGCGATGAGCGTGCACTCCTTGGGCAGCGGCAGCTCAGAGACAGGCGTGCCGCACACGACGCACCGGTCGGTGGGCAGCTCGATCTCCACGATCGCCATGTCGCCCTTGCGCAGCGTGGCCAGCGTGTGGATGTCGCCGGCGGTCGCCTCCTCGACGATCATTCGGCTGATGATCGACGTCGAGGAGATCGCCTCGATGCCCAACGCGTTGAAGATGCGCTCGTTCTTCGGGTTGTTCACCCGCGAGACCGCCCGCGACACCCCGAACGCGGTGCGGGCCAACTGGCAGGCGACGAGGTTGTCGTCGTCGTCGCCGGTCGCCGAGACGAACACGTCAGCGCGCGTCACTCCCGCGTCGTCCTGGAACGCCGCGTCGCACCCGTCGCCGAGGATGACCAGCGCGCGAGCGGGAAGCTCGGCGATCAGCTTGTCGACCACGTCGGCCCGCTTCTCGATGAGCGCCACGTCGTGGCCGGCATCGATGAGCTCGCGCGCGAGATACGAGGCGACCTTGCCGCCGCCGTTGATGACGATATACACGGCTACTCCTCCATGAACCGGTAGAGCCGCGGCAGGGCCTCGTTCTTGACCGCCACCCGGACGACGTCACCCTTCTCGAGGCGCGTCTCCAGCGTGGGGATGAAGGTCCGATCGCCACGGGCGATGATCGCGGGCAGCACCTGGCCTTCCACGAACATCTCGCGGACCAGCTTGCCGGCGGCGTCCTCGCGAAGCCTGAAGACGACGATCTCGACGTCGCCGAAGCTGTCGACGTGGTGACCGTGTCCGGACTTGATCTTGTCGAGTAGCGACTCGGCGACCAGGGTCGTACCGCACACGTAGTCGAGGTCGAGCTGCTGGTAGGTGCGCTCCCGCTGCGGGTTGTAGAGGCGGGCCACCACGTGAGGCACGCCGAAGATCTTGCGAGCGACCTCGGCGGCCATGAGGTTGGTGTTGTCGAGGTTGGTCACGGCCGCGAACGCGTCACACTCGCTGATGCCGGCCTCCTCGAGTACGTCCTCGTCGAAGCCGAGCCCACGGATCGTGACGCCGTTGAAGGCGGTGCCCAGACGGCGGAAGGAGTCGGCGTCCTTGTCGATGACGGTGACGTTGTGCCCGTCGATCGAGAGCAGGGTCGCGAGCTGAGAGCCCACGCGGCCGCTGCCGACCACGATGACGTTCATATGAGCGTGTTCCTCCCGTCGAAGCGCGCCGCCGACCCGGCAGTCGTGCGTGGCGCACGCGCAAACGCTACGCCTGTGGTTTCGGCGGTGTCAACGACTTGATGCAGCGCCGCGCAAACCTGAACTCGCCTGAACGCCGCCCGTACGGCAAACGCAAGCGCCGCCGGCCTGCGAACAGGCGCGACGGCGCTCGAATGAAACAGGAGATGCGGCTAGCTTACGACTTGCCGATCTTGAAGATCTTGGTGCCGCAGTCCGGGCACGTGCCCTGAGTAGCCGGGCGCCCGTTCTTCATGGTGATCTCCTGAGCGTCCTTGATCTCCTTCTTGGACTTGCACTTGACGCAGTAACCTTCCTTGGCTGCCATTCGCAGTCACCTCCTTGAGATGCTCTGGCTTCAGACGTCGACCAGATGTGCGACGCCGTCGCGGCTTCCCCCTGTGACGGGCGAGCATGCCCGTCCCCGGAAGAAGAATACACCTGCGCGGCGGTTTGTCACGCACCGCTAAGCAGTTTTCAGAATCCCGATTCGCTCCCGGTTCGCGCCCCTGAGCGCGCGAGCCACGTCCCCAGGGCCCAGTACGCGCCGGCGATCAGCCCCGTGAGCAGCGCCCACGAGACTCCGGCCGCGACCCAGAACGGCTCCGGGAAGACCAGGATCAGCAGTGCGTCAGCGGGGAACTGCCACGTCCCCGAGGCGAAGAACAGCGAGTGGAACGCCGCGAAGAACGACCCGAAGTCGAGCGTTGAGAGCACCAACGCCCCGCCGAGAAACGCCACGGTCACCACAGCCGCCCGGCGCAGGGCCGAGGCTATGTCTGAGACCCGGCGCATCGCGATCGCAGCGCCGAGCCATACCGTCAGCCCCAGCGCGAGTACGCCCGTGGCGATGGCCGCGCCGTCGAGCACGCGCGCGACGTCGGCCAGGTGGGACACTGCTGCCGCGTCGAAGCCCTCGCGCCCGTCGACGCGTGCGGGCAGCTCGCCGCTGCCGTCGACGACAAAGACCCGCACGCGCTCGGCGAGCACGACCATGGTCTCGGCGGGAAGGCCGGCCTCCTCGGCCAAGACGTAGCGTGTGGCCAGCGCGCGCGTGAAGCCGGGCACCTGGAGCGCTTGGACCGCCATGCCGAGTGCGAAGACGGCCAGCGCGACGGCAGCGGCCCACACGCCGAGCGAACGCACTCGGCTCACACCTCGTCGGACGCGGGAACGCACTCGGCCGCGCGCACGACGGTATCGCCTCCGCGCTCGATCGCGCACGAGAGCGCCGCATCGGCTGCATCGAGCAGCTCCTCGGCGGTGTGTCCGTCGCCCGGCAGGCTCGCCACCCCGACGGACACGGTCACGCCGGCGCCATCGATGCGCACATCGTGCGTGACGCGACGCATGCGCTCGGCGAGCTGGAGTGCGTCGTCCTCCGTCGGGGCCGCTGAGAGCCGCGTGTCCTCGGCAAGCAGCACGACGAACTCCTCGCCGCCGAAGCGGGCTGCGAGGTTGGTGGTGACCATGACGTCACCGGCGGCTGCGACCGTATCGGTGATGGTGGAGGCGAGCGCCTGCAAGAGCCGGTCGCCCGCATCGATGCCGAAGCTCGAGTTGAAGACACCGAACCGGTCGATGTCGAGCAAGATGACGTGGATGGGCCGGCCGTCACGTAGAGCTCGGCTGACTTCGGCGGGCGCGGCGCGCATGAAGTACGAGCGCGAGTACACACCGGTGGTGTCGTCGATGAGCGACTGGCTGCGGCGTGTCGACAGCTCCCGGCGCATCTCGCCTACAAGCAGCGTCGAGACCCATGCGGTACCGAACAGCACCGCAACCTGCCACAGGTACCGGACCGCGACGAAGACCAGATCCTCATGCACCTCGGCCTGCGCGAACGGGATCGACTGGTGCGGCAGCACGCCGAGAAGCTCGAGCCATTCGACCGCGCCGACAAGCCCGGCGCACAAGAGCGCGAGCAGCCACACGTGCCGCGAGCGCGGCAGGATGAACGCGGCTTCGAGGATGAACAGCGAGTACATCGACCAGAACCACGAGTTCACGCCGCCCGAGAAGTAGACGAGCACCGTGACGACGATCGCATCGAGAGCGAGCGCGACGTTGTTCCACAACGCGATGTTGCCGAGCCGCCGATAGTTCAGCGAGTAGAAGGTGTTGTAGACGACCACGAGCGCCAAGGCGAGCGCAGGCACCGCCATGAGCTGGGCGAGCTCGCTTGCCGGCACACGGATGGTGTAGGCGAGCCCCGCGAGCACGGAGTAGCTGATGAGCACGACGAGCAGGGCCCAGCGCACGCGGACCACGAGCCCGACACGGCGAATGTTGGCCTGCAACGCCTCGATGTCGTAGCGGGTCGGCTGTTCCCGCCACGAGACCATGAGCGCCCGTGCTATGCGCTTCCTCAGACGGCTCGGTGCTGGCACCCGAGCTCCTCTCGCCAGGCATGCCCGCGGATGCGGGCGCGAAACACCAGTCTACTCGCGCTCGCAGCAAGCGCCAAACGGAGCCACGCGGCTATACTTGGCGCATGGAGGACACCTTCCGATGAACCCCGTCGAGACGTTCGAGGCGCTACAGGCCGCGAGGCTGGCGCTTGCTCAGATCGGCGCGCCGCTTCAGGGCATCATCGCCGCCGCCGCGATCGGGCTCGCGCTCGTCGCCATCCTGCCGCAAGCCCGGCGCTGGCGAGGCCTTGCGCTGGGGGCAGCAGCGGCGCTGCTGCTCGTCGGCGAGGCGGTACTCGTGTGGTTCCACTGGCGCCTGTGGCAGATCGCTCAGGTCGTCGACCCGATCACGGGACAGGTGACCGGCCGGGTCGCCGTACCGCTGTGGGTGGAATCCGAGAAGCTCTACGTGTGGGCGCTCGCCGTCGCGATCCTCGGCGTGTTCGTGAAGACGCACCGCAAGGAGCTTCTCAGCGGGATCATGTTGGTCACGGCGGTGCTCATGGCCGGCGGGGCGCTTCTCGGCCAGCCGTTCACCGACCCGGTGCCGGGCTTCCTGGGCCAGTACGCGGGCTACCTGCAGGCCATGCAGTTCGGCGGGCAGGCGGCGGTCGGCGCGTTCGAGGGCATGGAGGCGTCTCGGCAGTTCTACTACAACGCCTGGTACATGTGGGTGCACCCGCCGCTGCTGTTCTTCGCCTACGGTTGCTTCGCGATCTCGTTCGTGGCCACGATCCAGATGATCGTCGCGCGGCACTCCAGCTTCGAGACGACCTCATACCGGTGGGCACGGCTGGGATACCTGCCGCTCACCTTCGGCATGCTACTCGGGTTCCCGTGGGCGATCCTGGCCTGGAGCGGCGAGTCGTGGTGGTGGAGCGGCAAGGTCAACATGTCGATCATGATGTGGCTTCTCTACACCGCCTACCTGCATGCTCGGCTTTACCTGCGGCGCAAGGGCATGTGGAAGCTGGTGGCGGCGCTTTCGGTGCTGTCGTTCGCGATCCTGGTCATGACGTATGCGACCACGTATCTCGTGCCCGGCGCGCACAGCTACGCGCAAGGAGCGCCCTCCGCATTCGCCGAGGTCGTGCTCGATGCGATCGGGGGTGGCTCGTGATCGTCGATGACATCCGGCAGCGCTCGTGGGACTTCGCGCTCACGGTCCTGACCGTCGTGCTGCTCGGCGGGCTGGGCGTACAGTCGTTTCTCGGCACCATCTATGTGTGGTGGGCGCAGACGACGATCCCCAACTGGGAGCAGTTCGCCTACGAGGGCTACGTCGCGCGCATGAACGCCATCGCTGCGCCGCAGCTCATCGCGCTCGTGGTCGTGATGGGACTGTGCGTGCCCAAGCGCCTGTTCTCGCGCACCGCGCTCATCGGCGTGTCGGCCGCGATGGTGGCCGCGGGCATCGTCGCGTGGGCGGTCACCGGCTCGCTCGCTACCGGGCTGACGGTCTACCTAGGCCTGGCGGCGCTGATCCAGCTCGCGGTCGCGGCGCTCACCGCGCTGGGCGCCAAGGGGCCGAGCTACCTCACCGAAGGCCGCATCACCAAGCTGGGCAGCGCACTGCTGCACCTTGGCTTCATCGTCTTCGGGATCGTTGTGGCTGCGCTGCAGCGCTCGGCATTCATGCTGCCGGTGTTCTGGGCCAGCACGGTGCTGATGGTCGGCGGCACGGCGATGAGCTTCTACGCCTCGAAGCTGTCGGTGAAGCGCACGCGCGTCGTCGAGCCCGAGGAGAGCTTCTAGGCCTCGCGCACCATCTGGGTCACGAAGTCGGCCGTCTTCTCGATGAGCTCGGGATGCACGTTGGCCGCGGTGTCGGTCTTCCAGTGCCAGTTCTTGGGCAGCCCGCTCGAGTCGAACGCCATGATCGACAGCGCCTTGAAGCCGCGAGCGAGCGCCGGCGTGGCGTCGGTCGAAAGCCCCTTGTAGACGCGCGGCTTGATGATGGTCTCGGTCTCTCGCGAGACGCGGCGCGCGAGCGACACGAGCCGGTGGTCGGCACGATAGCGCCGCGCCATGCCCTCGGCGCTCGCCCAGAACAGCGCGCCGGCCCCGCAGCCGTCGATGTTGATGATCAGTGCGTCGCGGACGTCGTCGCCGTAGTCGCGCAAGAACGCCTGCATACCGAAGGTGCCGACCTCTTCAGCGCCGGTGGCAACGAACCAGACTTCCTTCTCGAGCAGCTCGCGGTCGAACGACTCGGTCACGCGGCGGCGGATGCGCGCCGCCTCGTTGCGGGCGAACTCGGGGTCGCCGATCGGGTCGTCTCCGGCCCAGCCGCCCTTCCAGCCGAAGCCGTCGTCATCGTCGTCGCCCTCGCCGGGGAAGTTGTCCCACGAGCCGATCTCGGCGCCCGCCTTGCGCGCGTCGAAGCTGTCGTCGACGCCCAGCCAGTCCTTGACCTCGCCGGACTCCGAGCGCTCCTTGCGCTTCTTGCCGAACCCGCCGAGAAGGCCGCGCTTCTCCTTGCGAGGCGGCTCGTACTCGTCGACGGCGGGACCCGCGATGTCGGCGGGCAGCACGTCGGGACCTGAGACCACCGGGGCGGGAGCCGAAGGCGCGGCCCAGTCGGACTCGTCGTCGAAGCTGGGTGCCGCGGCGCGCGGGCGCGGTGCCTCCTCGCCGACGGCCGCGAACTCCATCGTGTCGAAGTCCAGGATGCCGCCGCCCGACTCACGCGGCGCGCGGGCGGGCTCGGGAGTCGCGGCGAACGAGCCGGTGCGGCCGCGGCGCGGCTCGTCGACCGGCTCGGCCCACGAGAAGTCGTCCGGAAGGTCCTCGGTCGCGATCGGCGCGGGCTCGACGTCGAGCTCGTCGAAGGTACCGGTGTCGCGGCGGATCGCCGGGAACTGGCCGGTCACGAGGTTGGCGGCGTCGGGGGCGGGCACGAGGCGCTCCATCACGCCGATCATCGCGGCGACGCCCGAGGCGTTGTCGTTCGCGCCGTCGACGAAGCCCATCGCCACCTCGCGGTGGATGTTGATGACCGTCGGGATGAGCAGGTAGCCGGCGACCACGAGCGTCGCGTACCACAGCCACGGCTCGGCGACCTGGGTCCACGGCAGGGCCATGGCAAGGATCATCACCGGCGTGAGGAAGGTAGAGACCTTGAGCAGCGTGAACGTCACGCCGAACCCGCTGACCATGTTCGGCGCGAAGGCCAGCGAGCTCTTCGCCGAGTCGTAGTGCGCGACGACGACGATCTTGCGCAGCTTCTCGCCTCGACGCTGGCGCGGGACGTGGCGCGCGATGACGTTCTGGCTCGGGCCCTTGGGCATGAGCTTGGTCAGCCCGAAGCGGGTGTCGAGGTCCATCCACAGGAAGAAGGCGACGAGCGCCGAGACGGCGAACGCCGGCCAGACCAAGATCCCCTTGAGGACGAGCGGACCGGCCACGACCGCCGAAGCGATGGTGAGGACGTGGTAGAGCACGTAGGCCCACGAGTAGGTGCGCGGAGAGTCGAACTCCTGCAGCTCGGTCTCGAGTCCACGCGCGGCGAACACGCTCTCGATGAACTCGGCGGCCCGGTGCTCCGCGTCGGTGGTCGCGGGCCTCGGGCCGATCTCGTCGGCCAGCGTGCGGACGTAATCGATAAGCTCGGCCATGCCGTCCTCCGTCGTGACGGTGGTCGCCGCGTGTCGGCGCCCCCTGCGGTTGGCTGGCCCTATCGTATCGCAGTACGCGCGCGCGAGGGCGCGTCGGCGTCCAGAATCGAGGCTACTGCGGCCCGACCCGTTCGTGGCACCCGCCGCACTCACGCATCCGGCGGTTGCGGTGCTGCTCGGTGAGGTAGGGGTCTTCGCTGTGGCAGGTGCAGCCCGGAATGCCGATCACGAAGCGCTGCTCGACCGGGGCCACCTGGCCGGAGTCGACGAGCTGCTGATACTGCTCGCCGATCTCGGGATCGAACTCCGAGCCGCTCATGCCGCCGAAGTTGTAGAGCAGCAGGCCGGCGATCACCACGGTCAGCACGGCGACACCGATGCCTATCAGGATCTTGCCCCACCACGGCACGCGCTTCTTGGCGGGCTCGGGCGCCAGCTCCGGGTTCACCGCATCCGGTTCGAACTCGCTCATCCTCGGCTCCTTCACTGACCCGTCGGAGTGTCGCCCATGTGGCAGCCGGCGCACTGGTTCATGCGGTACTCGGCGTGCTCTTCGACCGTCTTCGGGTCATCACTGTGACACACACAGCCGGGAATCTGGATGGCGAGCGGCGAGTCGGGATCGGCCGCCGGCGGCTTCGTGCCCGGCGGCGGCAGCGGGACATCGGACATGGAGCCGCCCGGCTCCTCGGCGGGTTGCTCGGCGGGGGCCGGGGCTGACGGCTCGGGGACCACCGCGGGCCCGGACCCCGCATCTTGTGCGAGGTCCGGAGCCTGCGGTGTACCGAACGCGTAGAGCACTCCCCCGACGCCTGCGACCAATGCGATTGCGACTACGGTGACGATGAGGGCGCGCTGCATGCGGACTTACGCCTCCTGGTGTCCGAGGATCGCGACGAGGTCCTCGCGGGGCGACGCGGCGATCGGCTTGATGTCGAAGTTCTCGACGAGAACGCCGAGGACGTTCGGGGTGATGAACGCGGGCAGGGTCGGTCCGAGGCGGATGTCGGTGATGCCCAGGTACAGCAGGCTCAGCAGGATCGCGACGGCCTTCTGCTCGTACCAGCTCAGGATCATCGACAGCGGCAGGTCGTTGACGCCGCACTCGAACGCGTCGGCGAGCGCCGCGGCGACCTTGATCGCGGAGTAGGCGTCGTTGCACTGGCCCACGTCCATCAGGCGCGGCAGGCCGCCGATCTCGCCCAGGTCCTTGTCGAAGAAGCGGAACTTGCCGCACGCCAGGGTGAGCACGACCGTGTCGCTCGGCGTCTCCTCGACGAACTCGGTGTAGTAGTTGCGGCCGGGGCGCGCGCCATCGCAGCCGCCGACGAGGAAGAAGTGGCGGATGGCGCCGGACTTCACGGCCTCGATGACGGTCGGGGCGACCGACAGGATCGTGTTGTGGCCGAAGCCCACCATGACCTCACCGACGGTGGTCTCCCACTCGAAGCCCTCGGCGGCCTTAGCGGCCTCGATGACCGCCGAGAAGTCGTCGCGGTGCACGTGCGGCACGCCGGGGAACTGCACGACGTTGGCCGTGAAGAGGCGGTCCTTGTACTCCGGGCGCGGCGGCATCAGGCAGTTGGTGGTCAGCAGGATCGCACCGGGGAACTCGGTGAACTCCTTGTGCTGGTTCTGCCAAGCGGTGCCGAAGTGGCCGACGAGGTTGTCGTACTTCTTGAGCTCCGGGTAGGCGTGCGCCGGGAGCATCTCGCCGTGGGTGTACACGTCGACGCCGGTGCCGGCGGTCTGCTCGAGCAGCGCCTTGAGATCCGCGAGGTCGTGGCCCGAGATCAAGATCGCCTTGCCGGCGCGCTGGCCGAGGCTGACCTTGGTCGGCTCGGGCTGCCCGAACGCGCCGGTGTTGGCCGCGTCGAGGATCTCCATGGTGCGCAGGTTGACCTTGCCGCACTCCAGCGCGATGCCGACCCACTCCTCGAGTCCGAGCGCGGGGTCGCCGAGCGACACGAGCGTGCGGAACAGGTACTCGTCGATGGCCGGATCGGTCTGGCCGAGCGTGCGGGCGTGGTGGGCGTAGGCGGCGATGCCCTTCATGCCGTAGAGGGTGGTCTCCTGCAGCGACTGGACGTCCGCGTCGCGCGAGGTGTCCCACGGGCTGCCGAGTTCGGCGCCCAGAGCGATCTTGGCGGACAGCTCGGCGGGGACTGCGAAGCCGTCGCCCGCGACGCCGGTGCGGCCGGCGAGCGCGTCACGAAGTGCGATGGCCTCATCGACCTTGGCGGCCACGGTCTCGGCGCCGAAGTCGACGTTGGTCAGCGTCGTGAACAGCGCATCCTCGACGAAGTTGCTCTCGGCGGTCAGCTCGGTGCCGGCCGGAACGGCGGCGGCGACCGAAGCCAGCGAGCGGCAGGCCCAGACGAGCAGGTCCTGCAGGGCGGCGACGTCCGGGCTCTTCCCGCAGACGCCGACCTTGGTGCAACCGGTGCCGTGAGCAGCCTGCTCACACTGGTTGCAGAACATCTCTGACAGTTGCGTGGTCATTCGTATCTCCCTCGTTGTCGGTGCTTGCAGTGGTCGTGCGGTATGACTAGCCGTGGATCAGTGCCGGCAGGCAGCGCGTGCAGACCCACGTGGACTCGCCGGCCTTGCGGACCGGCAGCAGCGGGCGGTCGTCTTCCGAGGCCCCGCAGTTGAAGCAGTGCTGCGCGATGTAGACGGGGCGACCGGCCTCGACGGCCTCGCGGATCTGCTCGGCGACGTGCTCCTCGACCGCGTCGTGGTCGAAAGCGACGGTCTCGCGGGTCTCGATGGTCAGCGCGCCCGTGGGGCAGACGCCCAGGCAGAAGCCGGCGCCGTCGCACAGCTCCTCGCGGACGACGCGGGCCTTGCCGTCGATGATCTGGATGGCGCCCTCGGCGCACGGGCTCACGCACGCCCCGCAGCCGTTGCACAGCGCATCTTCGATGTGGACGATCTGGCGGGTGACGGTGGTGGTCATGTCGGTACTCGTTTCTTCTCGGCGGTTACTCGGCGGTGGCCTCGGCGGCCTGCTTGCGGTACTTGCGTTCTTCGAGCATGTGCTTGAGGCCGTCGATCGCGTGGCCCTTGCGCCACGACTTCGGGCCGGAGTAGCGCATCATCTGCTGTTGCCATACCCGTTCGGTGTCGCGGTAGCAGTGGGTGTCGCAGTGCGCACAGAACGGCTTCGGGTCCTTGGGGCAGTACGCCCGGCGCTTCTCGGCGTAGGCCAGGTGGGCCGCGCACTCCTCGCACAGGACCGGCGTCTTCTTGCCGTAGACCCCGAGCACGGCCGCATCGGTCAAGACCGTCTCGCGCGGGTGCTCGGCGTGATGGTCGTCGCACCAGATCTGGACGAAGTCGCCCAGCACTCCGATGTCGTGGCGGACCTTCTCTTCGGCCATCCGGCTCGCGAACCTCTCGTTCACGTCCGTCATCTCCTCGTCGCACTCGCTCGCCGCACACACCTTCACGCGCGGCGTTCGTTGTTTCCGAGGCGTACACTAGGCTCGCGGACAGGGCCGTTCTTTGACGGTCGTCAATTCCGCCAAAATAATCTCGACAATTTCAGTCAGGTATCTGCCGAGGAGGCCGTGTGGTGCCGGATTCGAACCCGATCCGACCGGACGTATGGGCGGCGTTTCGCGGCTGCCGGCTGTGGAGCGGCGCCAGCGACGCGGCCGTGGAACAGCTCGCGCGCCGCGCGCGCGTACGTGAGGTCAGCCGCGGCGAGACGCTCGCCATCGAGGGCGAGACGGCCGAGAGCTTCGGGCTCGTCGTGTCGGGCCGGCTGCGCGTCTACCACCTCGGCGCCGACGGCAAGCAGCTCACGTTCGAGGTCGTCGAGGCGGGTGCGCCTTACGCGGCCGTCGCGGCGCTCGCCGGCTCGCGCTACCCCGCCAACGTCGAGGCTGCGACCGACGGCACGATCGCCACGGTGCCGGCCTCGGCGCTGTTCGACCTGCTCGCGGACGAGCCCGAGGTCGCCAAGGGGTTCGTGAGCGACCTGGCGCGGCGCGTGGTGAACTTCACCTCCGTGGTGCAGACCCTCTCACTCGATGTCCCGAGCCGCGTGGCGCGCTACCTGTTCCAGCGCTCGCTGGCCGCTGGCAGACCCACGTCGCAAGGGCTCGAGCTCGATCTCGGCATGAAGAAGGGTGAGCTCGCCATGGCACTGGGCACCGTGCCCGAGACGCTGTCGCGCGCGTTTGCGAAGCTGCGGGAGGACGGCATCGCCGAGGTGCACGGCTCCACGGTCACGATCCTCGACGTGCGCGCACTCGCCGCGCTGGGCAGCGGCTACGACGACGAGTAGGGCGCGCGCAGCGCGCACCCGAACTCCGAGAACCGACCCTAGAAGTCCCGCAGCGCCTCGTCTGCCTTGAGCGCTGCTTCGCGAGCCGCGTTGTAGGCGTCGGTGGCTGCACCGGCTGTCGCCTCGTAGGCTGCCGCGATGACTGTCTCGGGCGAGGCCGGGAGCTTCTTGGCCTGCTCGACCGCCTTCTTGTCCTCGGCGTTGTAGGTCTTGATGACCGCGTTGGCCGCGGCCGGATCGCCCTTGAGCCACGCGAGATCCGACTGCTGAGAGAGCTTGTTGAGCCGCAGCCTCGTCTCGATGTAGGCGAGGTAGGGGGCGAAGTCGGCCTCCGGGAACGCCTTCTCGGCGGCCTGGAAGGACTTCTTCGCGGCGGCGAGTCTGGTGGCGGCCTGCTTGTTGAGCTGGTTCGACCTCGTGACGCCGGCTTTGGTCAGCTTGTTGTAGGACGCGACCGCCGAGTCCGAGAGCCGCTTGGCTTCGATGACCGCGGCCCATCCTGCACTTGCCGGTGCGAGTGCGTCAGCGGCCTTCACGTTGAGCGGCAGGATCTTCTCGGCCTGGGCGAGCATCGCCAGTCGCGCGGCGGCGGTCGCCTTGAGCAAGACCGCCTGCTCCTGCTCGTCATCGGTACGATCCTCCTGGCCCGCCTCGAGAAGCCGCGTGGCCTGCTCGAGCTTCTGCCGCGCCAGGGCGATGCGCGGTACGGCGGCGGACGCGTCCTGCGACAGACCGGGGGTCGTGATGCGCGAGCGGACCACCACGTCGACCTGCACGACCGTGGAGTCGGCGTCCTCGATCAGCACGCGGGCATCGTCGTATTTCTTGGCCGCCGCCATCCGGGCGTTGATCGTGCCGTACGCCATGTATGCGAGCAGCGCGAGCACCGCCACGCCGACGATCGCGATACCGATCCACACGCCGCGGTTGTCCCCGTCGCCACGCCTGCGCGCGCGGGCGGTGGGGACGGGCTTGTCGGCGGGATCGGTCGAGGGCTGCTCGGGCATTCAGACTCCTAGGTGAGAGGCAGGCGCACGCGGGCCACGGCTCCCTGGCCGCGATCGGCCGGTGCGACGGAAACGTCTCCGCCGTGGGCCTCCACGATACCGCGAACGAGGTACATGCCCATGCGTGCGCCACTTTCGCCGCGCGGATCGGACCCCGTGTAGAAGCTCGAGAACAGCTGTGTCGGGGCGTCCTTGGACAGCGCAGGTCCTCTGTCGCGGAACTCGATGACCGCCCAGCGGCGCTCCCGAAACACGCTGACCCCCACTCCACGGGTCGCAGGCGTCACGCGCAGCGCCGCCTCCAACAGCAAGACCACCGCCCCGGCAACCCTGCGTGGGTCCGCTGGGCATGCCGGCAGTGCGGGGTCGAAGTCGATCTGAACGCGCGCCGCCGCACCCTCCACCTGCGCGATCGTGGAGTTCACCACCGCCGAGAGATCGACGAGCTCCTTCTCGAGCACCAGCTCGCCGCGCTCGATCGCCGCCAGAGCCGTGAGGTCATCGACGAACCTCAAAGCTCGAGTGGCACTCGCTGTCAGCAGGCGGGTGACCTCGGCCCTGCGTGCCGCGTCGGAGCCGATCTCGGGCCGCTGGAGCATCTGCGCGGTCGTGAGTACGTCCGAAAGCGGGGCCTTCAGGTGCCGGGCCACCATGTCGGCGAGCGTCTCGCGCTGCCGTTCGAGGCGGCGGTCCGCGATGGCCTCGGTCACGATCGACAGCACGCCGGAAGCGTCGCCGTCCTCGTCGCTGACCGGGATCGCGACGAGACGCGCCAGGAACCGGCTGCCGTCGGCGCGTTGAAGCTCGGCCTCGCGCTCCGTCACCCGGCCGGACGCGGCGATGCTCCGCAGGTCAGCGACGGTCCGGCGGCGCATCTGTTCCGGCACGTGAGGAAGCTCGTGCCCCACGGCCTCCTCGGCGCTCCAGCCGAACTCCATCTCGCACGCGGCATTCCAGCTCAGCACACGCCCGTCGAGATCGACGAGCTTCACGCATTCGGCCGACTGCGCGGCGAACTCGAACAACAGCTCGTCGGCCGAACCGATCTTGAGACCACTGTCTTGCGCCGGTCGCTTCACGCCGCCTCCTTGTCGCCCGCCCGTTGTACCCCGAAGCGGTGTGAAAGGACAAACCTGTGCAGCCGCGGCGGAGGGCCGCGAGACTCCGAATCAGAATCTTGAGGAATTTCTTTCGGGTATCTCCTCAACTCGGCACGGGGGTTGCTACACTCTCTCGCGAGCCGGGCGACCCGCCTTCTCCTCCCCCCTCAGAGGTGGGGAACGCCCGCTCGAACACAGAACGAGGCGCGCCCCCCACGCGCCTCGTTTCGTTTTCCCGGACACTTCGCGCTCGCGCGCGGCTACAATCGGGCGTGACGCCCAGGCGACGTCTTCAGGAGCGCCCGGACGACGAAGACAACGAGGGGGGCTTCCCGTGACAGATGCCGTCGAGCGGCTCGTGAACCTCGCCATGTACTTGGCGGACGTCTCGCTACCGGTCACCGCCGAGCAGATACGCGTCGACGTCTACGGTTACCCGACCGACCAGCGCGACGACGCCTTCATCCGCATGTTCGAGCGCGACAAGGACGATTTGCGGTCGATGGGGTTCTCCATCGAGTCCGACGAGAACGGGCGCTACCGCCTCTCGCGCGCCGAGACCTTCGCCGCCGAAGTGGACCTGACCCCCGACGAGTTGGCCGCCGTGCAGGTCTCGGCGGCCGCCCTGCTCGACGATCCCTCGTTCCCTCACCGAGACGACCTGCGCCTCGCGCTCGCCAAGCTCTCGCCCGAAGGCTCGTCCTTCGCCCCCGCGGCGGCCCGCATGGCCGACGAGGACCCGCAGCGTCAGGGAGCGCTCGCCGCCGAGCTCACCCGAGCCGCCACCTCGCGCAAGACGGTCTCGTTCGCCTACACCAACTCGCGCGGGGTGCGTGCGCCGCACGAGGTCGAGCCGTACGGGCTGTTCGTGTTCGACGGCCGCTGGTACCTGGTGGGGCGCGACACGTCGCTCGCCGAGCAGCGCACCTACGCCGTCGCCCGCATGGAGGACGTCGCGGTCAACACCGCGGCACCCAAGACGCCCGACTACGAACGCCCCGAGGACTTCGACGTGGCACGCTTCGTCCGCCTCCCCTTCCAGTACGGCGTGCCCGAGGCCGCCTTCGAGGCGCGGCTGCGATTCGACGCGAGCGACGCGTGGCGGGCCCGAACCCTGTCGGGCGGCGCGGGCCGGCTTGCCGAGCAGGCAGACGGCTCGGTGGAGTGGACGGTCCTCGCGCGCGATGCCGCCCGCCTCGCCCGCTTCGTGATAGAGAACGGCCCCGGCCTGACGATCCTCGGCCCACCCGAAGCGCTCACCCAGTACGAACGTGGTATCGAGAGGGCGGTGGGGCTCCATGCCTAGAACACCCGGTGCCGATCGCACCCGCCGCATCGTAGCGCTGCTCGGCATGCTCAAGCCCGACACGCGCATCGCGATCTCCGATCTGGCCTCGGCGGTCGGCGCAAGCGAAGCCGAGCTCGCCAGCGACCTCGAGACGCTGTCGATGTGCGGCGTGGCCCCCTACGATCCCGGATGCCTCGTCCCGCTCTTCGTCGACGAGGGCTACGTCGAGGTCTACGGCGAGCTGCCCGCCAACCTCGGGTCCGTCCGTCTGTCGCAGGCCGAGGCCTCGGCGGTCGCCGAGGCGCTGCAGGCCGCGGGCTTCTCGGCGGAAGACGAGCTCACCGCACGGTTGCTCGAGGCGGCTGCGGGCGCGCAGTTCGACGCCGCCGAGCTCGAGCGCACCATCCGCACCGCAGCCGCCTCGCACGCCGGCGAGGTCTACGCCGCGCTCGCGCAGGCGATCGCGAACGGAGCGATCGTGCGCATCGAGTACTCGAGCGGGGGCACCGGAGCGCCGCGTGCCCGCGAGGTCGAACCCGCCGCACTGTTCCTCGAGCGCGACGCGTGGTACCTCGTGGCGTGGTGCCGCAGTGCTGACGGATGGCGCACGTTCCGGCTTGACCGCATCGTCTCGGCGGGACTGACCGGCGACACCTTCGAGCCCGGCGTGCACGGACCGGCGCCCGACTCCCGGGTGGCGTTCGACCCGTCAGGCCTGCCGACAGCGCGGCTGCGCTTCGCGGCCGACGAGTCGTTCCACGAGCGCGAGTGGCCCGGAGCCAGACTCGTGGCCGAGAACCCCGACGGGTCGGTCGACGCCGAGGTGCCCTACGCCGGGACCGCCTGGATCGCCCGGCGCGTGCTGTCCCGACTCGGCGGCGTGGAGGCCATCGCTCCGGACGAGGTGCGAGAGGCCGTGTCGGACCTGGCTAGCGAGCTGCTGAGCGGCCGAACCGCGAGCTGATCTCGGTGACGACGGCGTCGGAGTCCAGCCGCTCGATGTCGGCGACCGGCAGCGCCTCGAGGAACCGGGCGCCGTAGCTCTTGCGCACGACGCGCGAGTCCGCGATCACGAGGCAGCCCGTGTCGGTGCTCGACCGGATAAGGCGACCCGCGGCCTGCTTGAGCTCGAGGACCGCCTCCGGCAGGGCGTACAGCCGCCACGCGTCGCGGCCTTCTCGGCGTTCGCGCTCGCACGCGAGCGGGTCCGAGGGGCGACCGAACGGCAGCTTCGGGACGACGACGCAACGCAGCGTGTCGCCCTGGGCGTCGAAGCCCTCCCAGAATCTCTTGAGCGCGAACAGCGACAGGTGCTCGTCGGCGATGAACTCGTCGCGCAATCGCTTGGCGGATGCACCCCGCCGCTGCATCATCAGCTCGAGCCCGTGCGCGCGCAGGCGCGACTCGAGCATCGCGTGGAGGCGCTCCATGTCGCGGCGGTTGGTGAACAGCGTGAGCACGCTGCCCCCCATCGCCAGATGGACCTGCTCGAGCAGCGCCTCGAGGTCGCGCAGGTAGCCCGGCTGGTTGGGCTCGGCGATGTCGGTGGGCACGAACACGGCCATCTGCCGCTCGAAGTCGTAGCTGGAAGCGAGTTTGAGCGAGCGCCAGTCGCCCTCGTGCAGCCGGTCGAGGCCCACGCCGCGGGCGAAGTGGCTGAACGACTCGCCGGTCGCGATGGTCGCCGACGTGTAGACGACAGAGCGGGCGCGCGGGTAGAGCCAATCGGCGAGCGCCTCCCCGACGTCCACGCGCGCGGCCACGAGCTTCTCGGCCTGGACGGTGGGTCGGCGGTCGAGCTCGGCCGAGTAGACGAGCGAGTCGTCCTCCCCGTCCACGACCGCGACGAGGCCGGCGAGCTGGTCGGCAAGCCTCGTGAGCAGGCCCGCGAGGTCCGCCCGCTGCTCCGTGAGATCGGGCCCGAACTCCTCGGAGAGCGTCATCAGTTCGCGGCCCTGGGCGACGAGCTCTTCGAGGCGCCGCGCCAGTGACGCGCCGGTCGCGGCCACGGTGCCCCAGGGGCCCGACCCGCGCACGCGGTCGTCGACCCACAGCTCGCCGGAGTCGTACTCCGAGTCGCCGGCCAGCGAGGCGAGATCCTTCACGAAGTCGAACAGCGAGCCCGCGAGCGTGGCGCACCGCTCGGCGGCCTGCTCCATGCGTCCGATCAGGTCGAGCGCGGCTATGGCTTCGGTGTCGGTCGCCAGCATGCGCCGAAGCGTCGTGAGCAACCCGCCGCGCTTCGAGTGCAGGGCGGCCAGCACCGCGGCCAGCTCGCTGTGGCTCGCCTCCAAGGTGAGCTGCCTGCGGGCCTCGGACTCGGCGGCATGCGCCTCGTCGACGATCCAGTGGCGCACCGGCGGGAGAACCGCGCCGCCCGCGACCACGTCGGTGAACAGCAGCGCGTGGTTGGTCACCACGATGTGGGCGCTCGAGGCCCTGCGCCTCACGCCATGCAGGTAGCAAAGATGTGGGAAGTGGCGGCACCGCTTCTTGGTGCAGTCGGCCTGGCTGGCCTGCATCGCCGAGCGGATGTCTCGGCGCCAGTGGTAGTTCACCGCGTCCAGGTCGCCCCAGGCGCTCTGGCTCGACCACGCGAGCAGCATGGCGGCGGCCCCGATCGCATCGGGATCGGCCGAGGCGCTCAGCTCCGAGGCGAACCGCTCGACCTTGCGCAGGCACGGGTAGTGGTCGTAACCCTTGAGCGCCACGTAACGAAGCTCTTCGCCCAAGGCCGCGGCCAGGCGGGGCAGCTCGTGGTAGACCAGCTGGTCCATCAGCGCGTTGGTCTTGGTCGCGACGCCCACGCCGACCCGGTTCTCCAGCGAGAACAGCGCGCCCGGGACCAGGTATGCGACCGACTTCCCGACCCCGGTCCCCGCCTCGATCGCGAGGTGCGTGCCGCTCTCGAACGCCGAGAGGACCGCGCGAGCCATCTCGACCTGCTCGTCACGGCGCTCGAATCCCGGGTACATGCGCCCGGCTATGCCGTCGGCCGAGAACTCGTCGCACACCGTCGCGGCTTCGGGGCACGTGAGCGCCACCTCGTCGGCGTCGTCGAGCGCCTCGGCGCGGTCGGCCGCCACCCGCAGCCGCCGGACCTCCTTGAGGTCGTAGGGCGACCCCGGACGGGCCCCGGCGATGCGGGAGAGCCACTCGCGCTCGGGCCACTCGGCCTCGGGAGCCAGCTGGCTCAGTCGCGCCAGCACGCCCGCGTCGAGGTCGCCCACACCCGCGAGCGCGACGCGCCACACGCGGCACAGCGCCTCGACGTCGTCGGCGGCCCGGTGCGCCCGCCCGCACGCCTCCGGGCAGAACGCCTGCCCCAGATCGGTCAGCCGGTGGCTTCTGAGCCGGGGCAGCCCCAGCCGGGTGAAGACGAGCGAGTCGAGCCACGCCCCCGCCAGCGCTCCGCGCCCCGCGACGCGCTCGACGAAGCCGCGGTCGAACGCGGCGTTGTGGGCGACGAGGTCGCGGTCGCCGGCGAAGCGGACCAGCTTCGCGACGGCGTCCTCGGCGCACGGCTGTCCTGCGACGTCGGAGTCAGTGATCCCGGTGAGCTTGGTGATCTCCGCGGGGATGGGCACGAGCGGGTCGACCAAGGTCGAGAAGCGGTCCACGACTTCGGCGCCGCGCATGATCGCCGCGGCGACCTCGATGATCTGGTCGCGGTCCGGGTCATAGCCGGTCGTCTCGAGGTCGACGATGCAGACCTCGGGCTCATCGAGCCCCCACTGCGCGTCGAGCGCACGGGCGGCCAACGTCTCGTACGAGGCGATGACATCCGGGTCGGTGCCCGGGTCGATGAGCGATGAGAGCCGAGGATTCACGCGCGCCAGCGTAGCACGCGACTCCGACAACCCGGACGCGGATACCTGCCCCAGCCAAACGAAGCGGCCGCCCCCATCGGGAGCGGCCGCGGTCGATACAGCTTGGAGTGCGTGGGGGCTAGTTCGCGCCCATCTTGCGGGACTTGACGAGCCAGGTGCCGTCGTCGCCCTTCACGATCGTCCAGGTGTAGGGGAAGTCCATGCCCTGCGCCTTCATGACGCCGACGATCTTGACTTCCTTGTCGTTACCGGTGGAAGACGCGATCTCGAAACCGCTGATGCCGTAGCCCTTCATCTGGGCTGCGAAGTCCTCAGCGGTCTGCGCGGCCTGGTTCTCGGCCGGCAGCATCTTGAAGGCCTTGTCGAACTCGCCCTTCTGGCATGCCTCGTAGTACGCCTTGACGTACGCGTCGGGCTCGGTGCCCTTCGGGATCTTCGTCGCGGTCTTGGCATCGAACGGCGCAGCTTCCTCGCCACCCGGGTTGGTGCCGAGCTGCTGGCCCATGGCGCCGGAGGTACCCTGCGGCGGCATCTGCTGGCCGGTCGTGGCATCGGTCTGAACCGTCGGCGACGGGATCGCCGTCGACTGCTGCCAGATCAGCACGCCGACGATACCGGCGAGGAGCGCCGCCACGACGACCAGGCCGATCACAATCGTCTGCTGGTTGGTGTTCTGCATACCGTTCCCTTCTCATGCTTGCCTGAACTGCGCTTGAGCGCCCGGCCAGCATACCCCCGAGGGCACCAGGCCGTACAGTATGTGTGCGGTGCTACCATGAGCGAATGGCACGCCAACGCTCGCTCTTCGACATCGTGGGCCCCGTGATGATCGGGCCGTCCTCCTCGCACACCGCCGGAGCGGTCCGTCTCGGCGCACTGGCTGCGGCCATCTTCGGACGCCGGGCCACCTCCGCCCACATCCGTCTGCACGGCTCGTTCTCCTCCACGGGGACCGGGCACGGGACCGATCTCGCGCTGGTCGCCGGGCTTCTCGGCATGGCGCCGGATGACGCGCGAATCCCCGACGCGCTCACGCTCGCCGATGCGGCCGGGCTCGCAGTCGAGTTCGAGCACACGGACCTGGGCGAGGTGCACCCCAACAGCGCGGAGTTCGTGGTGACCGACGGCTCGGGCGCATCGATGGTCGTGCGCGGCTCGTCGCTGGGCGGCGGCGATGTCGTCGTGACCCGCGTCGACGGCTTCGACGTGGAGGTCACCGGAGAGCTGCCGGTGCTCGTGGTCGAGCATGTGGACCGTCCCGGCGAGATCGCGGGCGTGACGGGCAAGCTCGCCGAGAGCGGCGTCAACATCGCGAGCATGCAGGTCTCGCGGGAGAAGCGCGGCGCCCGGGCCCTCATGCTGATCGAGACCGACATCCCCGTCAGCGACGGCTGCGCCGCCCTCATCGCCGAGCAACCCGGCGTGGAGGCCGTGATGCGGGTGCCCGCGATCTAGTCGCGGCCTTCTCGGCGCTCCGGGGTTTCGTTCGCCGCGGCCGGCTCCGTGTCGCACGACGTCGCGGCGGGACCGCAGGAGTCCGACGTCTTGCACAGCGCGCACGACCCCGTGCAGCCGATCACCTTGAGCGTGTTGCAGCGCGGGCAGCGGACCTCATCGGAGGCCAGTCCGCACGACGGGCAGCGGTCCAGGATCGCCATCGTCTACAGCCCCACGACCGCGAGGAACCGCGACACCGCGCCGCCGACGGCGAACGCCACGGCGATCGAGCCGACGAACAGCCCGGTGAAGTACACCCAGCCGCGCTCCTTGAGGATGACCATCGCGCTGGCGATGCACGGCACGAACAGCGTGATCGTGATCATGCCGACGAGCAGCTGCGCGCTGGTCAGGTTCATCGAGAAGAAGCCGGTCGCCCCGAAGTCGCGTCGCACGAACCCCATCACGAAGGCGGTGGCGGCCTCGGCGGGCAGCTGCAGCCAGTTCACCGTGAGCGGTGCGGCGAAGGTGATGATCCAGTCCAGAACGCCGGTGACCTCGAGCACGCTGATGATGAGCGCACCGGCGGCGAAGAACAGCGTGACCTCCTTCATGAACTGCCACACCTTGGTCGCGCTCTTGCGCACCACGTTGTCGATGCGCGGAACGCGCAGGCTCGGCAGGTCGATGAGCAGGTCGGTCGACTGCCCCGGCAACATCTTGTTGAGCACGGCCCCCACCCCGCCGAACACGAGGAGCAGGAACACGATGTAGAGCGCCCCGTAGATCGGCGGCGTCGCGGCCATGAGCCCGGCGATGACGGCGATCTGCGCGGTACAGGGCACGGCGATCGCCATGAGCGCCGTCGCGATGAAGCGCTCGCGCTTCGAGCCGAGGATGCGGGTGGTGAGCGTCCCCATGGTCACGCATCCCAGGCCGAGGATCATCGGGATGATGGCGCGGCCGTTGAGACCGACGGCCATGAGCGAGCGGTCGGCCAGCGCGGCGATGCGCGGCAGGTAGCCGGAGTCCTCGAGCACCGAAAGCAGCAGGTAGAAGCCGGTGACGAGCGGGAAGATCACGCCGATGAGGTAGGTCGGGGTCATCGTCAGCACACCGAACTCGCCCGCGAGGATCGTGTAGACGGCGCTGTCCACCGCCGCGAACGAACCCACGAGCCCCTCGATGAACGGCACCCAGTACCCCAGCATGAGCGACTCTTCGAGGATGCCGACCAGCCCGCCGGCGACCCACTGGCCCAGCACGACCCACATCACATACAGCAGGCCCAGCAGCATCGGCAGGCCCGTGAGCGGATGCATCATCCACTGCGACAACCTCGCCGAGAAGGACGCGCCCTCCCGGGTCTCGGTGATCACGTGACCGCAGATGTCGTTGACGCGGTCGCGGCGGCGCAAGTAGATCGCGTCACGCTGCGTGCCCGGCGCAAGCCCGTGCCGCTCGCTGACGATCGCGTCGCCCTCGAGCACCATGAGCGCCTCGGCGCGCGAGCCGACCCGCGAGGCCATCTCGACGAGGTCGACCTCGAGATCGTGGTCCGCGTGCCCGGTGCGCGCGGTCGCGATCGAGCCCTTCAGCTCGTCCATGCCCTGCCCGGTCACGGCGACCGTCTCGATCACCGGCACGCCGAGGAGGTGCTCGAGCAGGTCGCGGTCGACGCCGACGCCGCGCTTGCGGGCCTCGTCGGCCATGTTGAGCGCGACGACCATACGCTTGCCCATGTCGACGAGCTGCAGGGTGAGGAAGAGGTCGCGCTCGAGGTGCACCGCGTCGACCACGTTCACCACGACGTCACCGGTCAAGATGATGTCGCGCGCGACGGTCTCCTCGTCGTTGAAGCTCGAGACGCCGTAGACGCCGGGCGTGTCGATGACGTCGATGTCACCGAACCGGCCACGGGTGAGCTCGACGGTCGTGCCGGGGAAGTTCGAAACGTCGACGTAGGTGCCGGTGAACGCGTTGAACACCACCGACTTGCCGACGTTGGGGTTACCCGCAAGGACGAGGGTGTCGACGCCCTCGCGGGCCTCGGTACCCGTCGGGTGACAGTGGCACAGGGCGTCTGCGCCTACGGGCTTGGACTGTGCGGACATGGTGACTCCTCGTTGGGGACGTTCGCGCTTTGCAGGTGAGAGGTTCGTGTGTCGCGTGCGCGCCGCGGCGCGCGATACGGACTAGTGTTGGGTGCGGTGGTGCCCGTGATGGCGCTTGCGCACCTGGATCCGGTCGGCCAGCGAGCGCCCGACCGCGATCTCCTGGCGGCCGCTCTTGAGCACGATCGGGCCGGCCGGGATGCGCGTGATGCACTCCACGCACGCTCCCTCGGACATGCCGAAGCGCATCGCCTGCACGCGGGCGTGCTCGTCATCGACGGACACGATCTCGAACAGCTCGCCCTTGCGCGCGGTGGCCAGCGAGCAGGTCTCGCAGACGGAAGCGTCGACAGCGGAGCTGCGCGTATCGTCGGTGGTGATGTTGTCGTTCATGGCAGGCTCCGTGGACTCGTGGACTTAGCACATACTAAGTTCTGTGCTGTGCACATACTATTCGCGCTCCTTCGTGCCGTCAACCCCGCGCTGTTTGCGCTACGCTGGAGACGTACAGACACCGCCGACCACAGGAGCGTTCATGGCCTACTCCTCATTCGCCGACCTGCTGCACGGCGCCGCCATGTCCGGGTCGCTCGGCTCGGCCGCCCTCGCCTGCGAGTCCGACGAGACCGGCGCTGCCGCCGAGGAGATCCGCGCCCGCATGTCCGACTCGCTCACGGTCATGCGCGAAGCCGTCGCACGGGGCCTGGCAGGCGAAGCCCGTTCGCGCTCCGGGCTGGTCGGGGGCGACGCCGCGAAGCTGGCCGGGTCGGCCTCGCCGCTCGTCGGCGGGCTGTTCGCCTCGGCGATAGCGGGTGCGCTCGCCACCGCCGAGGTCAACGCCGCGATGGGCCGCATCGTCGCCGCGCCCACCGGTGGCGCCTCAGGCGTCGTGCCGGGTGTGGTGCTCGCGGTCGCCGGACACCTCGGAGCCGAGGAAGACGCCGTGATCGATGCGCTGTTCGCGGCCGCCGCTGTCGGTGGCGTCATCGCCTCGCGCGCGACGCTGTCGGGCGCGGCCGGTGGCTGCCAGGCCGAGATCGGCTCGGCTTCGGCGATGGCCGCAGCCGCAGCCGTGCAGCTCGCGGGGGGAAGCCCGGAGGCCTCAGGGCATGCAGCGTCGTTCGCGCTCCAGGGGCAGCTCGGCCTGGTGTGCGACCCGGTGGGCGGACTCGTCGAAGTCCCGTGCGTGGCCCGCAACGCCACGGGTGCGGCGGTCGCGCTCGCAGCCGCGGAGCTCGCGCTGGCCGGAGCGACGTTCCCGATCCCGTTCGACGAGGTCGTGGACGCAGCCGGACACGTCGGCCACGAGCTGCCGTTGTCGCTGCGCGAGACCGCCCTCGGCGGCATGGCCACCACCCCCACGGGCAAGCGGCTCGCGGGAGAGAGCTGCTCCTGACGCCGAGCGACCCGAACGGGTACCTTCGATACGGCACGTGAGCACGCCTGCACGCGATCGTGAGGAGAGGCCGTGACCGATCAGCGTCCCCGTACCCCGTCCGCGGCGTGGCATGCCCTTTCGCCCGCGGAGACGATCGCTGAGCTCGACACCGACGCGTCTGTGGGCCTGAGCTCCGCCGAGGCCGCCGCGCGGCTGGAAGCAGGCGGCCCCAACCGCCTCGCCGAGAAGGCGCGCACCGAGCCGTGGAAGATCTTCGCGGCGCAGTTCAAGGACTTCATGATCTACGTGCTCGTGGGCGCGGTGATCATCTCGGCGATCGAGGGCCAGGTCGCCGAGGCGGTCGCCATCCTCGCGATCCTGCTGCTCAACGGGGTGCTCGGCTTCGTTCAGGAGTACCGGGCGGAGCAGTCACTCGAAGCGCTCAAGGAGCTCTCGGCGCCGACCGCCACCGTGATCCGCGACGGCGTCGAGCAGGAGGTCAACGCCGAGACGCTCGTCCCCGGCGACGTCATCCTGCTCGAGGCCGGCGACCGCATCCCGGCCGACGCGCGCCTCATCGAGACCGGCGCGCTGCGCGTGGTCGAGTCCGCGCTCACCGGCGAGAGCGCCCCGGACCGCAAGGACGCGGCGGTGGCGCTGCCCGCCGAAGCCGCCCTCGGCGACCGCAAGACGATGGTGTTCGCGGCCACGTCGGTCGCGGTCGGCCGCGGCGTCGCCGTCGTGACGGCCACGGGGCAGGCCACCGAGGTCGGACGCATCGCCGAGATGCTCGCGGAGACCGAGGAGGGCGAGACCCCGCTGCAGACCGAGCTCGAGTTCGTCGGCAAGCGGATCGCGTGGATCGTCCTGATCGTGGCGGCCATCGTGTTCGTCGAGGAGGTCTTCCTCGAGCTGCGCGGCACCGGCGAGAGTCTGTTCGCGGCGCTCGAGCACCCCGAGTTCCGAACCGCCCTGACCGAGGGTCTGCTCATCGCGGTGTCGCTCGCGGTCGCGGCCATCCCGGAAGGGCTGCCGGCGGTCGTGACGGTGGCTCTGTCGCTCGGCGTGCGCCGCATGGCCGATCACCACGCCATCGTGCGTAAGCTCCACGCGGTCGAGACGCTCGGCTCGACAACCTTCATCTGCTCCGATAAGACCGGCACGCTGACCCTCAATCGCATGACGGTGCGCCAGCTCATCGCGGGCAAGGACGGCGCGGCCATCACCCCCGACTGGGGGATCGAGCCCGTCGCCGAGGCGCCGCACGCCCCCGACCTCACGCGCCTGCTCGAGATCGCGGTCAGCTGCAACGACGCGCACTTCTCGGCGGACGGGACGCTCGTGGGTGACCCGACCGAGACCGCGCTCGTGGCGGCGGCGACACACCTGTCGCCCGGGCACCTGCGGCCGCGACGTATCGGCGAGGCGCCGTTCGACTCGGAGCGCAAACGGATGACCACGGTGCACGAGGTCGACGGCGTACGGGTCGCCTACGTGAAGGGCGGCGCCGACGTCGTACTCGGCCTGTGCACCTCGGCGGTGCTGCGCGGCGAGACCTACCCCATGACCGACGAGCTGCGCGACTCGCTGTCCGAGATGAATGCCCGTCTGGCCTCAAGCGGCTACCGCACGCTCGCATTCGCGCTCCGGCAGCTCGATACCGACGAGCCCTCCGAGGGCGAGGAGCTCGAGCACGACCTGACCTACGTCGGCATCCTCGGACTGGTGGACCCGGCGCGCCAGGAGGTCCCCGCCTCCATCGACCAGTGCCACCGCGCCGGTATCAAGGTCGCGATGGTCACGGGCGACCACGCACTCACCGCGCGCGCCATCGCCGAGCAGATCGGGCTGCTCGACTGCGACCGGGTCGTCACCGGCCCGGAGCTGGCCGCCATGAGCGACGCCGAGCTCGAAGCGGCCGTGGAGGACATCCGCGTCTACGCGCGCGTGAACCCCGAAGACAAGCTGCGCATCGTCGACGCGCTCAAGCGCAACGGCGAGGTCGTCGCGATGACCGGCGACGGGGTCAACGACGCGCCCGCGCTCAAGCGCGCCGACATCGGCGTGGCGATGGGGCTCGTGGGCACCGACGTCGCGCGCGAGTCCGCCGACATGGTGCTCACCGACGACAACTTCGCCACGATCGTCGAGGCGGTCAAGGAAGGCCGCATCGTCTTCGAGAACCTGCGCAAGGTCATCTTGTTCCTGCTCTCGTGCAACATGAGCGAGGTGCTGATCGTCTTCATCACGGCGCTGCTCTCCCCCACCGCCGCCCTGCTGCCGCTGCAGCTGCTGTGGATCAACCTGGTCACCGACGGGCCCCCCGCCCTCGCGCTGGGTGCCGACCCCGGCTCGCCGACGGTCATGGACCGGCCGCCGAGAGGCGCCGACGAGTCGATCATCACCCCCAGCCGCCAGCTCGAGATCCTCGTGCAGGGCGCGCTGATGACCATGGCCGGCCTCATCATCTTCGTGGGTGCGGGCCGCTGGTTCCCGGTCGACAGCCCCGCGCACGTCAACACCATGCTGTTCACCGCGATGGTGCTCGTGCAGAAGATCCACGCGTTCAGCTACCTGTCCGAGGACCGCACGATCTTCTCGGCGGCCACGCTGCGCAACAAGTGGCTCAGCCTCGCGTTCGTCGCGACGGTCGCGCTGCAGGTCGCGGTCGTGTACTGGGAGCCCGCCGAGACGCTCTTCGGCACCGCGCCGCTCGGCCCGCACGACTGGGCTGCGGTCATCGTCGCGGTGCTCGCTCCGGTCGTGCTCATCGACCAGGTGAAGCTCGCCTTCACGCGCTACCGGCGCAAGCTGCGAGCCGAGGGGGCGATCGCGTGAGCGAGCCGACGCGCGGCCCGTCGCGTGAGGAGCTGGCGGTGTGTGCTCACGACCTGCGCTCGACGCTGACGGTCATCGCAGGCTGGAACTCGCTGCTGTCGCGCGAACTCGACCCGGCACGGCGCGCCGAGGCGGTGGCCGGCATCGAGGCCGCCATAGCGCGGGCCGACGCGCTTATCGGCGATGCGCTCGCCGGGCGGCTGCGCACGCACACCGCGCACGAGCCCGTCGATCTCGCCGAGGTGGCCGCACGTGCGGTCGCCGATGCCCAGGTGGCGCTCGGCCTCGACGTGTCGCTCGTGGTGGATGCCCCCGCCATGATCGAGGGCGACGCCGTGGGCATGGCGCGCATCCTCGAGAACCTCCTCGGCAACGCGGCCAAGTACGCGGCCGACGGCCCGGTCGGGGTGCGGGTGGGGGTTCGCGACGAGCTGGCGGTGCTCGAGGTCGCCGACCGCGGGCCCGGGATCCCGGAGCAGATGCGGACCGCGATGCTGGAGCCGTTCGCGAGACTCGAGCGCGACGTCGAGCGGCCAGGGACCGGGCTCGGACTCACGGTGGTCAGAAGCATCGCCGAGCGGCACCTCGGCAGTGTGGAGATCTTGCCGCGCGAGAGCGGCGGGACCGTCGTGCGCGTCGAGCTGCCGCTGGCCTGACGCCTAGCGGCGCGGCTCCACGGCCAGCTCCACCAGGCGCCGGCACAGGTCGACGAACTCGATACCGGCCGCGCGCGCGGCGTCAGGCAGCAGGCTCGTCTCGGTCATGCCGGGGATGGTGTTGGTCTCAAGCAGCCACACGGCGCCGTCGGCCTCGACGATGAGATCCGAGCGGCTCATGCCGCGACACCCCAGCGCCGTGTGCGCACGCACGCCGAGCCGCTCGCACTCCTCGCGCGCCTCGTCGGAGATGCGCGCCGGGCAGATGTGACGGCTCATGCCGGGCAGGTACTTCGAGTCGTAGTCGTAGAACTCGTGCTCCGGGACGATCTCGAGCGTCGGCAGCGCAATGGGATGCTCGTTGCCGAGGACGCCGACCGTGACCTCTGTGCCGGAGACGAACCGTTCGATGAGCACCGCCCGGTCGTAGCGAAACGCCTCGCCGATCGCGCCCGCCAGCTCGGCGGGCTCGTGAGAGATCGTGACCCCGATCGCCGAACCCTCGTTGGCGGGCTTGACGACGGTCTTGGCGCCCAGCTGCGCGGTCACCGCCTCGACGTCGACCTCGTCGCCGCGGTGGACCACGATGTAGTCGGGCGTGGGGATGCCCACGTGCGCGTAGAAGTGCTTGCTCATCACCTTGTCCATCGCGAGCGCACTCGCCAGGACCCCGGAGCCCACGTACGGCAGCTCGAGCAGCTCGCACAGACCCTGCACGGTGCCGTCCTCGCCGAACCTGCCGTGCAGGCAGATGAACGCGACGTGGGCCTCGCTGCGGGACAGCTCGGTGACGAATTCGTCGTCGCCTGTGTCGATCTCGACCACGTCGAAGCCCGAGGCGATGAGCGCCTTGGCGACCTGCGCTCCCGTGTTGAGCGACACCTCACGTTCGGCGCTGCGGCCGCCCATCAGCAGTGCGACACGGATCTCTTCAGGCCGGATGGACATGGCGGCTCCTGACGACGGGTCAGATCATCGCGCCGAGGCGCAGCTGGTCGAGTACGAGGATCGCGCCCCACCACAGCGTCACGCCGATGGCGGTCGCGATGGCCCCCTTGATCAGGGCCGAGACGAACAGGTGGCCCTTGTGCGCGCCGGGCTTGCCCCACGACGCGAACCAGGCGGCGAGGATCAGCAGCGGACCGGCGATCGTGAGCACGATGCCGCCGAGCAGGAACGCCGGGTACAGGTCCGAGTCGAACAGCGCGACGTCGGCCGGGAGCTGCTGGAACTGCCACACCATGAAGCCGGCGAACGCCAGCCAGAACAGGTCGTAGACGATAAACGGCCACCACGACACGCGGCTGGCCGCATGATCGTGCTCGGGCATCACAAACTGTGGCGGGGCCACGGTCTCGGCCGGCTCGGATGCGGCGGCGTCCTCGGCGGCGGCGTCCTCGGCGGGAGTCTCACCAGCGGGCTCGGACTCAACGAGGTCGGCGGCCTGCGCGATCGCAGCGTCCAGGTCGTCACCCTCGGAAGCGGGCGCGGCGGGGGTCTCTGCGACGACCGGCGCAGCAGACTCCGGCGCGACCACAGGCTCGGGCTGCGGCGGCGCGACGGCGGCCGGCTCGGGCTGCGGTGCGGGCTCCGGTGCGACCACAGGCTCAGCCTGCGGCTCGTCGACAGTCTCTTGGATGGGCTCCTCGGTCACGTACTCCCCCTCGTTCGGCTCTCGCCAGTCTACGGCTTGGCCGACGTCGTCTCAACCGGATCGGGCTCGCGCCAGAACCACGAGGCCGCTGCTGCGACAAGGGCGACCGCTGCGGCGAACCGAAGCGCCGCGTGCATGCCGGCGACGAAGGCGTCCGCGGTGGCCGCGTCTACCACCTGGGTGCCGCCGGGCAGCCCCTCGGCACCAACGGCGCTGCCCACGATCGCGGCGGTGAACGCCACGCCGAGCGCCATCCCCACGTTGCGGGCCTCGGCGACGAACGCCGACCCCACACCCGCCTGCGCCCTCGGCGTCGCGCGCAGCACCGCGGCCGTATTCGGCGTCTGGAACACCGCCATGCCCGATCCCAGCGCGACCAGCGCGGCGGGCACCCACCACAGCGGCGTGTCGACTCCGGAGACCGAGAGTCCCAGCAGGCCCGCCGCCAGCGCCAGCAGGCCCGCCGACGCCAACCCGCGGCTCCCGAGCCGGTCCGACAGCCTCCCCGCGGTGGGCGCGAGCAGCGCCATCGCGACCGGGGTGACCGTCAGCACGAGGCCCGCGGTCCCCTCGGCAAGACCCCGCACGCGCAGCAGGTAGAACGGCATCGTGAACGTCACGGCGAACAGCGCCAGGTACGCGAGCGTCGCCGAGACGATGCCCGCCGAGAAGCCCCGGTTGGAGAAGAGCCGCAGATCGACCATGGGCATGGGCGCTCGCCGCTGCCACCACACGAAGGTCGCGCCCAGCCCGGTGGCGACCACGATCGGTGTCCAGACGGCGAGCGACGCCAAGCCGTTGGCCTCGACGTTGGAGAGACCGAGCAGCATCAACAGCAGCGCTCCACCGGCCAGCACGGCGCCCGGCAGGTCGAGGCGGCCGCCGTCCGGGCACTCGGCTGGCAGCAGCCGCCATGCGATCGCCGCGACGACGACCGTGAGCGGCACGTTGATGAGGAAGATCGACGGCCACCCGAACGCTCCGACGAGGAACCCGCCGAGCGATGGCCCGACGGTCAGCCCCGCCGAGACCGCGAGCGAGATGTAGCCGAGCGCCCATCCACGGCGGTTGGGCGGGAACGCGCGTGTGACGAGCGCCGGCCCGGCCGCGAACAGCATCGCCGCGCCGACCGCCTGCCCCACCCGCGACAACACGAGCGCCTCCAGTGAATCGGCCATCGCACACGCGAGCGAGCCGGCCCCGAAGACCAGCAGGCCCCAGGTGTAGAGCGGCCGCAGCCCCCACACGTCGCCAAGCCGCCCCATCGGCAGCAGCAGCGTCGCGCTCGTGAGCAGATATGCCGAAGTCACCCACCCGACGGCCGACAGCCCGACGCCGAAGTCGCTCGAGATCGCCGGCAGCGCGATGTTGACGATGCTCGAGTCCAGCGGGGCCAGGAACGTGCCCACGACGAGCACGAGCAGGACCGCGCCGGGGCGCAGCTCACCGATGGTGCACGTTGTGTCGTCTTCGTGGATTGCCCGCATGGGGGATAACCTCGGCGTAAGAGTTGATTGGTGTACCCATCATCGCACGATTCAGCCGCTGCGCAGGCGCTGCGCAAACCGAGGAGCCGCCATGTCAGACGAGCAGCACGTCACCCCGCCCGAAGACCCGGGCCCGACCGAGGTTCCCCAGCCGGCCGAGCCACCTGCCGCCGAGCAACCCGCTCCCGAGGCCCCCGTCATCGAGCCGCCGGCCGCCGAGCCACCTGCCGCCACGATTCCCGAGCCGCCGCCCATCTACGGCTACGGGGTCGTTCCCGTGCCCGAGCCCACTCCTGCCCCCGAGCCGACGCCCGCCGCTCCCGAAGTCCCGCCGGTCGTACCCGCGGCCGACGCCGCCCCCAAGCCGGGCGTCAGCGCTGGGACCATCTGGGCCGCCGTCGGAGTGGCCGTGGTCGTCTCCGGCATCGTCGGGCTCGGCGCAGGGTTTCTCGGCGCCGCTTTGGCGGGGAACATGCCCTCGGGTCCGATCCGTACCGCGCGCGTCGAGGTGATCCCGCCCAAGACCGCCGAGCCGGTCCAGGCCGCCGCGGCCGCCGCGGTGCCCTCCGTGGTCAACATCGACGTGCGGGCGGGCGTGAGCAAGAGCGGCGAGGACGGGCTTCCCGGCACGCACCCCAACGTCCCCACGATGGGCAACGGCTCCGGTGTCGCCTACAAGGAGGACCCGGAGGGCGGGACCTTCATCCTCACCAACAACCACGTGGTGGAAGACGCCACGCGCATCACCGTCCGTGACGCGACGGGCAAGAGCTACCCGGGCAAGCTGATCGGCCGTGACCCCGAGAGCGACATCGCGGTCGTGAAGGTCGAGGAGTCGATCCCGACCATCGACCTCGGCGATTCCGGCGCGCTGCAGGTCGGCCAGACCGTCGTCGCGATCGGCTCGCCGTTCGGCCTCGACCACTCGGTGACGGCCGGCGTCGTGTCGGCGCTGGGCAGGTCGCTGCCCGACTTCGCTGGCTCCGACGACGACACCTACCCGCTCGTCGACGTCATCCAGACCGACGCAGCCATCAACCCGGGCAACTCCGGCGGCGCGCTGGTCGATCGCCAAGGCCGCCTGATCGGCATCAACACCGCCATCTACTCCGACACCGGGGCGAGCGGCGGCGTCGGCTTCGCCATCCCGAGCGACTCGGCGGTGCGCGTCGCCGAGCAGCTCATCGCCGGCGGCAAGGTCGAGTACCCCTTCATCGGTATCAGCGGCCAGACCGTGACGCCGGAGTTCGCCGACGAGGAGAACCTCGGGGTCGATGAGGGCGCCTACGTGGCCGATGTGTTCGAGAACACCGGTTCCGAGAAGGCCGGCATCGAGATCGGCGACGTCATCGTCGCGCTGGACGGAGAGCCGGTCCGCTCGATGGACGATCTGATACTGCTGGTCAGGCGGCGCGACATCAACGACAACGTCAAACTGACCGTGGTCCGTGACGGAAAGCAGGTCCAAATCTCCGTGACCGTGGGCAAGAAGCCCGCGGACCTGCCGACCACGACCCCGGAGCCCAAGAAGCCGGCGACCCAGACACCGGCCCCGTAGCGAGATCAGACCGGTACGACGGAAGGGCACCGGCCATGTCGGCCGGTGCCCTTCGTGTGTTCTCCGTGCGCCGGGTACGTGCTGTGAATCAGGCGTCGATCTTGCGCGACTTCAGCCAGAAGAAGACGAGCAGGCCGAACACGGCCGCCATGCCGAGCACGATGACCCAGACGTTCCAGCTCTCACCGGGCACCTTCTCGCCCTCGGGCTGCTCGGCTGCCGCCGCCTTGGCCTCCTCGGAACCGAACACCGCCTGGGTGGCCTTCACCATCTCGGTAGTCGGATTGTCCACGCCGGCCTTGGCCGCGAAGTCGTCCGGGGCCGACTGGTAGTTGAGGACCGCCACGACCTCGGCCTTCTCGGCCTCGGCCGGCATCGCGAACGAGAAGCTCTCGGTGAACGTCTCGCGCGGGCCGATGCGGTCGTCCGACTTGATCTTCGTCGCCTCCCACAGTTCGACCGGAGCGTTGCCCTTGTCGTCTTGCAGGATGGTCCCGAAGCGGTGCTCGCCGATCGGCACCTTGGCGCCATCGGCTCCGACCGCGTACACGTCGAGCCACATCTGGCGGACCTCGGTCAGGCCGGTCGGAAGCTTATGGCCGGCGCCCGAGTTGGTGATCGAGACGGTCAACGAAGCGGTCTGGCCGGGCGCGACTATCTCGGGCATCTCAAGCTTCATCGTCGCGGCACTTTGCAGCCGTGCCGTCGCGAGCTCAGCCGGACCCTGCGCGACGTTTCCGCCCACGAACGACATCTTGTAGATGTTGTCGCGCGTCGGCGCGCCGCCGGCAGCCTCACCCGTGAACGGGCCGATGACGCCGGGCTCCTGGCTCATATGGCAGTCCTGGCACGTGACGCCCTCCTTTGCCCACGGTCCGGCCTTCCACTCGGAGTAGGTCGCCTCCAAATGCATCCCGTTGATGGGATGGTTCACGTTGTGGCAGCCGCCGCAGATCTCGGCTGACTCGTGAAACGCCGAGTAGGCGGCCGGATGCGGCGCCTTGGGATCCTTGAGCTGGGCGCGCCGGACGCCGTCGAGCTCGACGAGGTGCGACGTGTTGGCCGGTACCCCGTCCTTCAGACCGACGGTGTAGTGACAGAAGGTGCAGGTCACGCCCTCCTTGCCCACCTCGCCCAGATTGCCGCTCGCGATCTCGCCGAGCATCGTGGCGGCCGGGCCGTGGCACTTCTTGCAGAACGGTCCGAGCGCACCGTCGGTGGCCTTATCGGCCTCCTCGAGCTTGGTGAGGTAGAGCGGGTCGGTCAGAGCCTTGGCGTGCATGGTGGGAGTCCACTGCTCCACGAGGCTCGCGTGGCATCCGCACGACGTGCTGGGCTGGAACTGGCCGGGCTTCGCCGTCCCCGGTTCCACGGGCACCGCGGCGAACGCGGAGGCCGCTGATAGACAGACCGCGGCCGCAACGACCACGGGCAACGACCATCGAACGAACTTCATGAGGAACCCTCCCTGAGACTGACGATTGTCGGTCATGCGACACTGCCCTACGCGAAACCTACCCGTTTGTGGGGCATAACCCGATTCGAGTGTCGACGTTTCGTGCGCGACGGGTATTATATGCTACCCCTGCAGTATCGAAAGGAGAGACGTATGGAGAAGTATCGCTGCTCGAACTGTGGCTACTTCCACATCGGTCCTGCCCCGGAGGCATGCCCGGTGTGCGGCGCCCCGAAGACCGCGTTCAAGGAGTACGACGGACCCGGCGATCTGACCGGCACCCAGACCTTGGAGAACCTCAAGGCGGCGTTCGCCGGCGAGTCCCAGGCCAACCGCCGCTACACGCTGTGGCGCCGCATCGCCGAGCTCGAGGGCGCACCGCAGTCCGCGCTCGACGCGTTCGATCGCGCCGCCGCCGAGGAGACCGCGCACGCCCTCGGTCACCTCGCCTACATGGGTGGCTACGGCTCGACCCTCGAGAACCTGGCCGCCGCGGCCCAGGGCGAGGACAACGAGGCGACCGACATGTACCCGGGCATGGCCGAGACGGCCGAGGCCGAGGGCTTCCCGGAGATCGCGTACTACTTCCGCAGCGTCGGCCGCTTCGAGGGCGAGCACCGCGAGGAGTACAAGGGCGCGAGCGACGAGATCGGCTCCTAGCGTGCCATCGGGTGCGCCGGGCCGTCTGCCTGACAGCGTGGGCATCAAGGCGCTGGGCGCCGACGGACTTGCCGCACTCGTCGCCGAACTGGGGCAGCCGCGCTACCGCGCCGACCAGCTGCTCCACTGGCTGTACGGGCGCAATGCCGCCTCGTACGCCGAGATGACCGACCTGCCGGCCGGCTTCCGAGAGAACCTCGGGAGCCGGCTGGCGCTTGTTCCGGCCCGGGTGCTGGAGCGCCAGGTCTCGGCCGACGGGACGCGGAAGTACCTGATCGGACTCGCGGACGGCGTCACCGTCGAGACGGTCGGGCTGCCCACCGAGGACCGCCTCACGGTGTGCTTCTCAACGCAGGCCGGCTGCGCGATGGGGTGCTCGTTTTGCGCCACCGGCGAGGGCGGGCTGGTGCGCGACCTCGGCCCGGGTGAGATGGTTGACCAGCTCGCGGTCGTCGCCGCAGACTTCTCGGCACGCGTGACCAACGCGGTGGCCATGGGGCAAGGCGAGCCGTTCGCCAACTACGACGCCACACTCGCGGCGCTGCGGCTGATGAACCACCCCAAGGGCCTCGGCATCGGGGCTCGGCATCTCACGGTCTCGACGTGCGGGCTGATCGCGGGCATCGACCGGTTCGCGACCGAGCCCGAGCAGTTCACCCTCGCGGTGTCGCTGCACTCGGCCGTGCAGGCCACGCGCGACCGGCTGATGCCCGGCGTCCGCGGCCTGCCGCTGCCGAGGCTGCGTGAGGCGCTCGCGAACTACGCCGCCGCCACGGGCAGGAGGCCTTCCGTGGAGTACGCGCTCGTCGCCGGCGTGAACGACTCCGACCGCGAGCTCGAGGCCCTGAGGGCGTTTTGCTCCGGCCTGCTGATCCACGTGAACCTCATCCCCGTGAACCCGGTCGCATCAGCCGGCTTCGAGCGCCCCGAGGCGCCGGCCCTCGCGCGTTTCGAGGAGACGCTCCAGGCCGCCGGCATCGAGGTCTCGACGCGCACCGAGCGCGGCAGCGACATCGACGCGGCCTGCGGGCAACTCAGCCAGCGCCACCGGCCTTGATCGGGCACATCGTCTCCGAGACCGAGCAATGCCCGCACTCCTCGTCGCACCATGCGTCGAGCGGCTCGAACCAGCCGGAGCGGATCGCCTGCCAGGCCTCGAGCGGCGCCGAGACGAGCCCGGCTTCATCGTCGGCCGAGAACCGGTAGCCGACGGTCTCCAGTTCGCCCGCTGCCGTCTCCATCTCCGGCCGCACGAACACTACCTCGACCTCCTGCGCTCCGTCTCTGAGAGCGGCGAGCGCATAACACTCGGCCTGCAGACGGTACTTCTCGCGCAGAGCGTCCGTATCAAGCGGCCTCGTGCCCGACTTGTAGTCGATGATGAGGGCGCGGTCCCCGTCGCGGCCGTAGACGTCGATCTGTCCGTCGAGCAGGAAGCTTGCACCGTCCTCGTCCTCGATCCGGACCGCGAACGCGACCTCCCTGCGCACGCTCGGCACGGCGGCGACCCGGGTCGCCAGCGCCGACGACCGGTACCGTTCGACGGCATCGCTCAGCCGAGCCCTCAGGGCGCGGTCGAGGCCGTTCGTGGTGGCGATGGCGGACACGCGGGCATCGTCGATCGCCTCGACCTCCCCGTACAGCTCGAGCACCGCATGGACCGCGGAGCCCAGGCGGGTCGCGCCGGCTCCCCCGCTCTCGGTGTCCAGGCGTCCGATCGACTGCTCGACGCCGTAGCGTCGCGGGCAGGCCCGATAGCGGGCGATTCCCGAGTACGAGAGCCTCCGGGGGGCGGGCGCGTCCAGCTCCCGGACCTCGATGGGTGCCGGTTCGATCGCTGCGAGAAACGCTCGCTGAGCCGCTGCTTCATCGATGCCCGCGGACTCCCCCGCTGCGCCCAGGCCCTCCCCCTCCTCGGGCACGGGCGCGTCCGCCGCGATAGCGGTGAAACCGACCCTGAGCCCGCCCGCCAACTCGATCGGCTCGTCACGCCCGGGCTCGAGCGGGAGATCCAGGCCCTCGACCATCATCTGAAGCATCGTCGAGGCCTTCGACGGCTTGAAGGAGTGAACCCCTGTGAGCAGCAGGTAGTCACGTGCGCGCGTGCAGGCGACGTAGAACAGCCGCTTGACCTCGGCTTTGGACTGCATTGACCCCGCTTCCTTGAGCGAGTCGAACACGTCGGTGGACCCCGTACCCCCCTTGCCTTCAATGCTTGACGGGAGCTTCATTCCGATGTCGACGCGATCGGACCGGCGTTCCCATCGGGCGATATGCGAATCCGACTTGCCCGGCGCATCCAGCTCCGCCACAGCGACAACGGGGTACTCGAGGCCCTTCGAGCTGTGAATGCTCATGATCCGCACGACTTGAGCACCCTCGCCGAGCAGCGACGCGGGCGCTTCGTGCTCGTCGAACAGCTCGAGGTCGTCCAGATAGGCCGAGAAGCCCGCGAGTCCCCCGCCGTCCATCCCGAACGCGTCAGCCATCCGCGCGAGCTTCAGCAGGTTGGCGTAGGCTTGCGCGCCGTCGACGCCCTCCGCCACGAAACGCAAGTCGGCCCCGATGCACTCTGCCAGCCGGAGGAACACCTCCCCCAGCGTGCGGGTCGCGGCGGTTTGCCGGCCGACCTCGAGCCCGTGAACCATGGCGGCGGCGAGTCGCTCGTCGACCTCGTCGAGCCCGGCGATGGCGAATGCGCGAACCAGCGGAGTGCTGTGCTCGACCGCGGCATCGACGGCCGCCACAAGTGCGGCGTCGGACAGCCCGACCAACTCTGACGCCGCAAACTGCAGAACAGCCGAGTCGTCCGCTTCGTTCACCATCACCCGCAGCGCCGACCTCAACGCGGCGACCTCTGGCAGAATCAGGAAACGCTTACCTCCCAGCACGACGGCCTCGAGGCCCCTTCGGCGAAGTGCCTGCGCATAGACCGCCGCGTGTGTGTAGGTGCGGAGGAGGACCACCATGTCAGACGGGGGGATCCCCTGCTCCACATGGAGGGATTCGAATCGTCCAGCCAGCTCGTCGGCGACTTTGCTGCGTGCGCCATCCGATTCCTGGCCGAGTACGATCTCCACCCGCGCCCGTTCGGGCGGCAGCGGTACGTCGGCCGAACGATCCCGGCCGTGCTCCAGGGGCTGGAGATCGGGGCCGAACAGCTCGTCTGCGGAGAACAGCACGTTGGCGAAACCGAGCACGTCGGCGTGCGAACGATAGTTCACACCCAGGTCGACCCTGACCGCTCCCTGTTCGGCCATCTCCTCGCTCTGCTCCTCGAAGACCTCGACCTGGGCGCCCCGGAACCCGTAGATCGACTGTCGCGCGTCTCCGACCGTACACAGGTTCTCGCCTGCGAGCGCCCTGACCACAGCGAGCTGCGTCTCATTGGTGTCCTGGAACTCGTCGACGAGCGTCAGCTTGAAGCGGTCGGCCCAACGCGCCGCGGCAGCGGGGTTTCCGAGCAGGCGGCGCGTCAGCCGCTCCAGGTCGTTGAAGTCCAACGCTCCGAGCGCCTGCTTGGCGCACCGGAACCTGGAGTTGTACTCATCGGCCAAGGCAACGAGTTCGCGTGACAACGGAGCGAGCGTCGCCGTCGCGCACTCCTTGGACAGCCGCGCGATCTCTCCCGCGATGGCTGACCGCTGTTCGCCCATGCCGGCCCACTTGCCGGGCGCCCGGTGCTCCTGCAGCACGCGGTACAGCTCCTCCGCAAGCGCGGCGTCGTCCAGCTCCGCGGATTCCAGTCCGCGCAAGAGGGACGCCGTGTCCGCGCATGCCGCCCGATGCAGCCCCGCCGCCTCGCAGGTCGGCGTCAGGTCAGCAAGCTCAGCATCCATCGCGGAGAAGAAGCCGACCGCCTCGTCGAACAGGCGCCTGGCAGGGCGGGCAGCACCATGATCGAAGGAGCCCGGGTGTGCATCGGTCTCATCGATGAAGTCCGCAAGCGCCGAGAGCGCCTCGCTGAGCGCGGAGAACCCGTAGAGCCCCAGCAGCCGCGCAGCATCCGGGCTTGAGGCCGTTGCATCCGACAGCACGTCATCGAGCAGCGCTGTACGCAGCCGGGAAAGCTCCACACCGGACACGATTCTGAACTCGGGGTCGAGGCCCAGACCCACCGCCTCGGCGCGAAGGATACGCGTGCACATCCCGTGCATCGTCGATACCCAGGCGGCGTCGACCCGGCGCGCCTCGGCAAGATAGCCCGCAGCCCGCAGCGCTCCCTTGATGCGCTCAGCGAGCTCGCCGGCAGCCTTCTCCGTGAAGGTGATCGCGAGGATCTCGCCGATACGGACGGGATCCCACCCCTCCACGGCGCCGTCGACCACGGCGTTCGCCGTGCGCTCGGTCAGAACGCGCGTCTTTCCCGAGCCGGCGCCGGCACAGATGAGCACCGGACCCGCCAGCGTGGTCGCAGCCTTGCGCTGCTCGGGATTGAGATCGAACGGGCTCACGACTGTCGCTCCTTGCAGAAGTCGCGGGCGCCGCAGTACCGGCAGGCCTCCTTGGTGCGTGGCGCCGGCGCGACGTTCCCCGCGCGCATGCCCGCGACTGCGTCCCTGACCGCTGACTCCGCCCAGGTCACGAGCTCGGACCACTTCTCTTCGGTCCCGATGTCGTCCTTCTTCATCTGGGCGGAGATCGGAACCGCTCCGCCATTGAAGCCGCGCACGTCAGCCGTCTTGAACGACCGGTAGAAAGCGCCCGCAACGGGCAGTTGCATGATCTTCCGAGCGGCGGTCGCGTAGACGATCACCTGCAGCAACCCCGCGGACTCGAACTTGTCGTGCGCCTTGACGTCCGAGGACTTGTAGTCGGTGACGATCAGGCCGGCCGGTCCGACATCGACTCGATCGATCGATCCGCGAAGTCGCACGCCTCCGAACTCAAGGTGGCTCTCGGCTCCCCCGCCGAAGCGGTACTCGAACGCGACGGGGTCGAACCCGCAGAAGAGCTCGGCGTCGACTTCCACGGAATGACGTGCCCACGCGAGCGCACGGTCCACTGCGGCCCACTCCGAGACTCCCCTGGCCCTAACGTGCTCAGCGAGTCTGCGAGCGGTGTCCTCCGCCATGTGGACAGCCTCGCTCAGCCGACTGGCGGTCACCCGGGACTCGTGCCGCTCAAGCCACCGCTCGTAGAACCGCGCCACTACTTCGTGCGCGAGTGTGCCCGCCTCCCTGGGCCCGAACGCTGCGTCGATCTCCCTGAGTCGCAGCCTTGTGTCGAAGAACCACCTGTAGGGACACGAATGGTAGGTCTCGATCTCGGTGACCCGCCATTCCCCCCTGTCGGCGACGAGAGCCTCGAGCGGCACGGCGCCTCGCCTCGATCTCGTCGGATCGATGAGGCCCGTGGCGGCGCGCTCGCGCAGAATCGAGCGATCCGGTGAGAACATCGGCGGGACGGTCGTCAGCATGGACGGGTCGACCGCGCGATACGGCGAAAGACCCCCCAGCTCGCCTTCTTTGGCCTGCTCAGGCGTCCTATACAGATCCAAGACCTCGTCCCAGAAGACCGAGGGGCGGACCGGCTTGCCATCGGCATCCTCGGTCTGCCTGATGAGCACCAGACGCTCCCGCGCTCGGGTCGCAAGGACGTAGAAGAGAAACCTCTCGGAGCCATCGGGGTCGACCGGCGAACCCAGCAACTCGCTCTCGGCACCCCTGGCGAAGGACTCTCCGGGGTCAGCCGGGAACTCGTTCGCGGTCAGGCCTCCGATGATGAGCGCGTCGAAGCGACGCGAGCGCACCCTATGGGCTTCAGTGACCAGTACGGCGTCTTCGCGCTCCCCCGAGCCGGTGTTGACCTCCAGCTCGGCGAGCGCGTGCAGCAACTCGCGCGGCGCCATGGCCACCGCGCAAGCCGTCACCGCCTGCACCGCATCGATCACCGACTGCGCCGCACTCCGATCGAGCCGAAGCTCGACCTTGGACCGCTCGCCAGCCTGCCCGACGGCCATGGCGTAGAGATGAAGTGCCAGTTCCTTCCAGTTATCACCGATCTCATCGGCGCCCGCCTGAGCCAGCGCAACCGCCTGCTCGCATTCGCCTCCGAGTGCAGACAGCCCCGCAAGCAGCAGCCGGGGCTCGTCGACTCTTCGCTTTCGCCAGTCCACGTCGAGTGTCTGCGCCTGGTCGGCGCTCACTCCGGACAGCGCCGACACAGCGAACGCGTGCGCGTCAGCCCTCGTGCCATCCCCTAAGGCCAGCCGCAACAGCGCCGTCATGCCGCGCCCCAATGCGGTCTGTCTCCAGGGGGTAGCGACGTCGATCTCGTGCGGCACACCACGCGATCTGAGGGCCGCCTCGATCATGCTCCGGCGCGCGGCGAGATCCCTGAAACACAGTGCCACCCGCCCGGGAGCCCATACGTTCGCCGCCTCGTACGCTTCGTCTGCCGCAGCGGCGCACTCGGCCTCCACGCCGGACGCCACGACGAGGCGCACCGCCCCCGACGCTTCGATCGGCGCGGCCGGCGCGAACAACTGCGCCTCGAGCAGGGCGAGCTCCCCAGCGACCGCCGGTGTGGAGACGTGCTCGTGGTGCGCACCGGCCGCCACGAACCGCTGCACGAGGGGGGCGTTGGCCTCGCTGGCGGCGAAGCCGTCCTCCCAGGTCACAGCTACCAACACATCGTTGTGTCTCGCCGCGAATAGGACGGCGCGCTCCTGGAACATGGCAATATCTGTAAATCTGTGGAATGCGAGGGCCGCTCCCCCACCCCAACCCATTGCGCCGAGCAGCTCGACCGCCTCTCCGGGCTCCACGAAACCGGCCTCCTGCAGGCGTCGCGCGTAGTCGCCGAGCGCGACAGCAATGGCGGCGGGCCCTTCGGATCGGGCGGTCGAGAGCGACCGCCCCGCCGTACGTTGCGCGAGCCGCTGCAGGGCCCTGTTGAAGCCCCGCGTGCGCGCGACCTCGCCGACCAGCGGGACAGCGGCTTCTGCGGCGGCACGCGCGACCTGGGCGCGAACCGACGGGGACACGAGCGCTCGACCGTCGCCCCGCTTGGACCAGGCGTCTGCGATCCAGCGGCCGGCATCGGTCACCTCGACGCCCACAGCGATCTTTCCGGCTAGCTCCTCGCGGGCACGCAGTGCATCGACATGAGACGGCAAGACGAGCGTCGCGGGCCGACCGGCCGCAGCGGCCGCCACAACGTGGTCGACCGCTCGGCCGCTCTTGCCCGCGTTCGCTCGTCCTGTTACCAGCGTCAGGCCCATCTGTCCCCCTCGGTTCGGGTACAGACGTTGCCACACCGGTCTGACATCAGCTTGGCTCGGCCTGGGTGTAGCCCTTCACTCCCTCTTTGAGCTCAGCGACCTTGCGCCAGGCGATCTCTTCGTCTCGGCCAAGGTAGTGCTCCACCTTGCCGCCAAGCACCTCTGCGGCGTGCTCGGCCCGCTCTGCGATGTCCCGGGCGACCTCGGCGGCACGCAGTGCCTCGTCAGCGAGCCTCTTTCGCGTGGCAGAGCCCGATGTGGGAGCGACAAGAAGCCCGGCCACGAAGCCGCCGACGATGCCGAACAGCACACCAATGGCAAATACTTCCAACTCTCGCTTTGCGCTCATTCGCTCTCCCCCGCCTCGGTCAGTGCACGGAAGATCCGCTCGAGTTCTTCCTCTGTCTGGAAGTCGATCTCGATCTTGCCCTTGTCCTTGGTCTGCCTGACGCGAACGTTCGTGCCGAGCAACCGGCGAAGCTGGCGTGCCACAACCTTGAATGACTTCGGGGCAGGCGGCCGCGGCGTCCGCTCGGACTGGCCGGCAGCGAGCAGGCGAGCGAGGTTCTCGGCCTCTCGGACGGAGAGGCCACCGGCAATGATCTTCTCGGCGAGCTTTCGACGCCCATCCTCATCGGGCATCGACAGCACGGCGCGCGCATGCCCAGGGGTGAGCGCCCCCTGGTACACGAGCTCCTGGATCTCCTCCGGAAGGTCAAGCAGTCGGAGCGAGTTCGTGATGGTCGACCGGGACTTGGACACCTTGTCGGCGAGCTCTGCCTGGGTCATCTGATGGCCGGTGAGCAGTCTCTTGTACCCGCGGGCCTCTTCGATCGGGTTGAGGTCCTCGCGCTGAAGGTTCTCGATCAGCGCGAGTTCAAGGGACTCGGTGTCGCCGACGGCGAGCACGCGGACCGGCACCTCCGTGAGCCCGGCAAGCCGGGAGGCGCGCCAGCGGCGCTCCCCCGCGATGATCTGATAGCCCTCGCCGAGCGGACGGACCAGGATCGGCTGCAGCAGGCCGGACTTTGAGATGGAGTCGGAAAGCTCAGCGATCGCATCGTCGTCGATGTCGGTGCGAGGCTGGTCAGGGTTAGGCGAAATCATCTCCACGGGGAGTGTGGCGACGTCCTCACCGGCATGCGATTCCTGCGAAGCACTGGGGATCAGCGCGGAGAGCCCGCGGCCAAGACCTCGCTTAGACACGCTGCATCACTTCCTTCGCGAGCGCACGATAGGCCGTGGCGCCCTTGCCGTTGGGATCGTACAGCAGAACCGGCTGACCGAAGCTCGGGGCTTCAGAGAGCCGCACGGTGCGGGGGATGAGCGTTTCGAAGACCTTCTCGCCGAAGAAGTCCTTTACCTCCTCGACGACCTGCTGCGCTAGCCGTGTGCGCGAGTCGTACATCGTCATCACGACACCGAAGACCTCAAGCGAGCTGTTGAGGTGCGTCTTGACCAGACGTACGCTGTCGAGCAGCTTTGACAGCCCTTCAAGCGCGTAGTACTCACACTGGATCGGGATGACGAGTCCGTCCGCGGCCGTGAGCGCGTTGATAGTCAGCAGGCCAAGGGACGGGGGGCAATCAATCAGGATGTAGTCGAAATCACCGAGAATCGGTGCGAGGATCGCCTTGAGCCGGCCCTCACGACTGATTGCGGAGACGAGCTCGATCTCAGCGCCGGCCAACTGGATGGTTGCGGGGACCAGGAATACGTTCTCGATCTCCACGGGCTCGATGATGCTCTCAAGGCGTTCATCGCCGAGCAGCGCATCGTAGACGCAACGTTCCCGCTGATTCTTATCGAGACCGTACCCCGACGTCGCGTTGCCCTGGGGATCGAGGTCGACCAGAAGAACCTTGGCCCCCTCTTCACCAAGGGAAGCGGCCAAGTTCACCGCAGTCGTGCTCTTCCCGACGCCACCCTTCTGGTTAACGACGGCAAGCACGAGCGCGGATCTCTGTGGACTCGTGGCTTCTTGCACATAGCCCCCTCTCTCAGACGCCTTCCCGGCGCATTATAGACAACACTTCGTGCATCGCATAGTTCAGGCAAGCGGGCGCTTCTGCGCTAGGCCATTCCTGCGCGGCAGCTTGACCTCCGGCGTGCCGGCCCGCTGGTACACGACCATCGAACGGCTCTCATTGCCTGCTGGCATCGTGAACCTGCGCAGAGCGACCCTCTGCATGCCGGTGAGAGCCGCGGCGGCGTCGCCAGCGGATAGCTCTTCCTCCGGCAGTACAGCCTTCATTGCGATCAGATGCCCGCCCGGCTCGAGCAGGGGAGAGGCGAGCTCCACCAGCGAGGGCAGGGGAGCCACAGCACGCGCAATCGCGACTGCATAGGCGGCCCCATTCGTCAGCGCGTGCTCCTCGGCCCGCGCTGTCACGACCCTGATGCGCTCAGCGGGCTCGACCCGGCGCAAAGCGCGCTCGACCGCTTGTCCTTTTCGGCCGACCGAATCCAGCAACGTGGTCTCGCGGCCGGAGGCGAGACCGAGTGGCACACCGGGGAAGCCTCCGCCCGAACCGATGTCCACAAGGGCTCCATCCGGCGCTGAATCGAGTTCCGGGAGGGCCGCCAGAGAGTCCACGATATGCATGCGGACCGATTCGGCCGGCAGACTCACCGCTGTAAGGTTCACGCGGGTGTTCTCGTCCAGTACCTCATCGAGGTACGCCCAAATGCTCCGGAGAGTCTCGGGGACCAATACGAGCCCGAGATCTGCGAGTTCGGCTTCGCCGGCGGCTATAGCCTCTTCGGTCAGATGTTTCACGTGAAACCTCCTGTCGCTCCTGGATTCTAGCAGTCCGATGTTTCACGTGAAACATCACGCGGGTGGGGAGGGACCTCCCAGCAACAAGAACGGGCGCCCGTGGGCGCCCGTCGGATAACCACTTGTGCCTACGGCTAACGAGGCTTCACCACGACCTGGCGGAACGGCTCCGCGCCCTCACTGCCGGTGACGACTCGAGCATCGTTGCGAAGAGCCACGTGCACGATCCGACGCTCGTACGCGGTCATGGGCCTCAGCTTCACTGCGCCACGCTGCCTCACGGCGCGATCAGCTGCCCGCTTTGCCATGTCCTCGATCTTCTGGCGGCGGCGGTGGCGGTAGCCTTCGACGTCGACCACGACGGGGTAGCGGAATCCGAGCCGGCGAGTGGTGATGGCCCCTACCGACGTCTGCAGCGCGTCAAGCGTACGCCCGTGGCGCCCGATCAGCAGCCCGAGATCGTCGCCGATGACGTCAAGGATGATCTCGCCCTCATCGCCCTCATACTCCTCGATGGTCGGCGACTCGATACCCAGGAGGGTGAGCGTCTCCCTCAACGCCTCGACCGCGGCATCCGCGACCTTGTCGAGATCCTCATCGCTGAGCTCCGGAGACTCGGGGGTCTCGGCGCCTAGGACCCGAACCTGCTCGTCGAGCTCAGGGGCCTCATCCCCAGGGCCCTCAAGCTCGTTGAGGTACGACTCCTTCACCCAGACCCTGACCCGAGCGGGCTTGGAGGCCCCCATGCCGAAGAGTCCCTTGCCGGGCTCGTCCAGCACCTCGTACTCGACTGCGTCCTGCTGTACCCCAAGTTCCTCGAGGGCGGCGTCTACAGCATCTTCGACCGTAGCGGCTTCAGTGGTGCACTCAGTCTTCATTCGGACTCCTGACTTGTCAGCGGGCAGCTAAGAACTCTTCCCGCGCTTCTTCTCGGGCTTGTCGCCTTTGGATGAGGGGGCCTTCGTCACAACGGCCTCTTCCTCGGGGCTCTTTCGCTTCAGGTATGCCATCGTCAACTGCTGCTGACCGATTCCCCAGATCGAGGAGACGTCCCAGTACAGCAGGACGCCGGCCGGTGCCGACCAGCCGAAGAAGAGCATCACTACAGCCATGTAGGCACCGATCATCTTCTGCTGCTTGTCGCCGGGCATGAGCGCCTGGGGCAACCAGACGCTGACCGCGAACAGCGCGACCAGCAGAAGGTAGGGGATGGACGCCAACAGGCCCTCCGCCGCGAAGATCTGCGCAGGGGTCTTGGCAATATTTGGAATCAAGAAGTAGAAGGTGCCGATCTCGCCTTGGGCGGCGAGGTATTTGATCAGAGTGCCGGGCTTAGCTTCCGTTCCTCCCAGAACCTGGTAAAGAGCAAACAGAATCGGCATCTGGAGCAGCATCGGCAGACACCCGGAGAACGGATTGACCTTGTTCTCCTGGTAGAACTTGAGCGTCTCCTCCTGCAGCTTCTCTTTGTCGTCCTTGTACTTGGCCTGCAGCTCCTTCATCTTCGGCTGGATCCGCTGCAGCTCATACATTGACTTGGTCTGCTTGATGGTGAGGGGCATCAGCACCAGGCGGACCAGTACCGTCAGCACGATGATGGCCATGCCCCAGTCGCCGACTACGGCTTCGATCTCGAAAAGGAACCGGAATATGAGTTCCTTGAACGTCTCCCACATGGGCGGGCTACTCCTCAGTCGAGGTGGTCAGTAGTAATCATGGTACGGGGTCGTGGCCACCGGGGTTCCACGGGTGGCAGCGCCCGATGCGGCGCAGCGCCATCCACCCGCCACGGAGAAGTCCGTACCGTTCGATTGATGTTAGCGCATACGACGAACAGGTTGGGGTGAACCTGCAAGAAGGCGGGAACAGGGGAGAGATGAAGACCTGGTACCCGCGGATGAGAAGACGGGCGAGCCGCCGGGGCAACATGAGCACAAACTCCGCGGGCCTCATGCGGGCTCACCAGCGACACCCAGGCGCGCGAGGGCGCGACGGAGCTCATGGTCCAGGCCCTCAGGGGTTGCGCTGTGGGTATTCGCACGGGCGATCACGACGATGTCGTAACCTCCCCAAGGGCCGCCCGTGCGCCGCACGGCCTCACGCAGGACCCGCTTGGAGCGGTTGCGCCTGACCGCGTTGCCGGTCTTCTTGCCCGCAACAAACGCGACGCGGCCCTCGGGGCCGCGTCCGTCAGGCGTCCGGGACGCCAGCACTATCACTGATGGCTGCGCGCTGCGCTGCGCGCTGCGGAAAACCGCATCGATCTCCCGCGAAGACTTGATGGTGCTCACCAGCAGCACCTCACGTTCACGCTACTAAGCCGAAAGGACCTTGCGACCCTTGCGGCGCCTGGCAGCGAGCACGCGGCGGCCGCCCTTGGTGGCCATGCGAGCGCGGAAGCCGTGCGTCTTGCTGCGCTTCCGGTTATTGGGCTGGTACGTCCTCTTCACTGAAATCCTCCTTGTTACGCCCCGGTTCGGGGCAAAGCCCGACGATTATACGCACGCTCACATGAGCGAGTCAATGACCGGATCGCGCCGAATCCAGCTCCTCGGGCGGCTCAGGCCCGCCCAAGCAGGCGCCTCCTGGTGGGCCACAGAACTTTCGCATTCTGTGGATACTGTGGAAAAGGCAGGACCCTGTGGTGTGGAAGCTGTGGATAACTATCCGGGGCTCGTTGTTGTGTTCTTGCCCGCTTGCTATCATCCGTCGCACTCGGGGGGGAGACCAATCAAGCTCCTGAGCACTGGAAACGACCGTTCATCAACTGATTATGACCGTTTGGCTCGCTCCAAGAAGCGCCGGCGGTGTTTCCGTTAGAACGATCAGATCCTCGGGCCCTGGCCGCGACCATCCTGCCGAACCTTTTCCACATGGAAGGTCGGATGGAGGCCCTGCTTTCCACAACCGGAGGGCAGGGGGTGGGTGGATACACCCGCTGCGAGCAGCCCTTTTGCTAGATGCGCCGTCCAGCGTAGTCCGTGGAGCTTTCCACAGTGTGGAAAGCATTGTGGATGAAACGGAAATGCCCAGTTAGGACGGGGCGAACCGGCGTTCGTGTTCAAGAAAGCAGCAGGTCAGGGGTCCTGTCTTTTTCACCGAAAGACCTGTTTCACGGTTGTGAACCTGTGGACAGTGTTGTGGATGCAGCGGTTGATGTGGAAAGGCTGGGGGAGTGAGAACGTTCTATCAAGCGGTCGACGGCGATCGATCGGTCGAGGCTCAAGTTCGTCCGCCCTATATAGAGTGTCGCGCGCGCGTTGCTGTATACGATGCTCCGGGGGCCGCCCCGCGGCTTGTCGAGATCGGCCCCCTTCCGGTTGGGGAGTTCATCGAGTCGCTTGCCTCACGTGTCTACGAGGTTGCATCCTCGGCAGGTGGCTCGATTCCGTACACCGTTATCCGTGAAGTCTCCGAGAACCTGATCCACGCCGACTTCTCCGAGCCCGTGGTCTCGATCCTCGACGCCGGGAACACCATCCGCTTCGCTGACCAGGGGCCGGGCATCCGCGACAAGGAGCGCGCGATTCTCCCCGGCTTCACCACGGCGCGGGGTGACATGAAGCTGTTCATCCGCGGTGTCGGATCCGGCCTTCCGTTGGTCAACGACTTCCTCAAGTTCAGCGGCGGTCACCTCCTGATCGAGGACAACCTCGGGTCCGGCGCAGTGGTGACGATCTCGTGCGTAAAGCCCGAGGTGCCGCAGTTCTCCGGGGAGAGCCGGCCCCACCGCGCGGTCACGCCTCTGCCGTCCCAACCTGAAGCTCTGCCCCAAGACCGGTTGTTCGCTCAGACCCCCAACCGCACCCTGCTAACCACTCGGCAGAAGCAGGTCCTGGCGATCGTCCTCGAGAGCGGGTCGGCCGGACCGAGCTCGGTGTCGAGGGAGCTCGGCGTGGCCCTCTCTACCGCGTATCGCGATCTGGCCCTCCTCGAAGAGGCCGGCCTGATCTCCTCGGAATCCGGCAAGCGCACCGTCACGGAAGCCGGCACCCGCTATCTCGATGAACTGATGTCCGCGCTCTGATCCCACCTGGAGCTTAGTCATGTCCCTCAGTACCACCGAAACCGAAGCCGTTTGGTCGCAAGTCCTCGACATCGTCAAGGACGAGCTCAACGAGGCGAGCTTCACAACCTGGTTCCTGAACACGGTTCCTCTTGAGCTCACGGATGACGGCGTCTTCGTCGCCGGCGTTCAGAATGAGTTCGCCCGATCGTGGCTTGAGGAGCGCTACTCGCAGAGGCTGAGTGCAGCCCTTCGCCAGGTGCTGGATACCGACGTGTCCGTGCGCATCGTGGTCGATTCTCAGCTCAACCCCAGCAGGCCGGCCCCCGCGCCGGAGGCTGAGCTGCCCCAGGAAACCGAGGAGGATGCGTCTCCTCAGTCCGCGTCTGCAGTGGGCGGTTTCAGTCCCAAGTACACCTTCGACTCGTTCATCGTCGGTGAGTCGAACGTGTTCGCCCGGAACGCCGCTCTGGCCGTCGCCGAGCAACCCGGTCTCAAGTACAACCCTCTCTTCATCTGGGGTGGCCCGGGGCTCGGCAAGACCCATCTGCTGCTTGCGATCGGTAACTACGTGACCCAGAACTACCCGCATAAGAAGGTCATGTACGTCACTTCCGAGAAGTTCACGAACGACTTCATCAACTCGATCAACACGAAGCGCCAGGACAGCTTCCGTCAGAAGTACCGGTCCGTGGATGTCCTTCTCATCGATGACATCCAGTTCCTTGAAAAGAAGGAAGGAACGCTCGACCAGTTCTTCAACACCTTCAACGACCTGCAGAGTCGTGGTAAGGCCATCGTCATGGCTTCGGACCGGCCCGCTAAAGACTTCAACATCGATGAACGCATGAGGAGTAGATTCATCTCGGGTCTGCCGGCCGATATCCAGCCGCCGAACTTCGAGATCCGAATGGCCATTCTTCGGCAGTTCGTATCGACCCAGAACATGTTCTTCACCGATGAGGCCCTTGCGTATGTCGCTGAGCGCTCCACCCCGAACATCCGTGAGATGGAGGGAGCGGTGAACCGGATCATCGCGTTCGCGGAGTTGTCCCGAAGAGACTCTGTGGACATGACCCTCGCGGAGCAGGTCACCCGCGACATCTTCCCGGAACACGCGACTCGCCCCATATCCATCAGCGTCATCCAGCGCGAAGTGTGTAAGTTCTATAACGTGAGTCACGCCGATCTCGTGGGAAGCAAGCGATCTCAGGCGATAGTTTTCCCCAGGCAGGTCGGGATGTACTTGTCTCGCGAGCTTACCGACCTCTCCCTCCCCAAGATCGGGGCTGAGTTCGGAGGACGGGACCACACGACCGTCATGCACGCGACGGCCAAGATCCAGAAGCTCATGAGCGGTCAGCGAGAGGTCTACACCCAGATCCAGCAGCTCACCAACACCATCAAGCAGAAGGCCTGATGTGGACGGTTCTGTGAACAGTCTGGGGACGATGCGTGGAAAAGGTCCCGGGATTGTGGATGAATCAAGCTCCCCTAGATTCTGTGGATAGGGGAGAATCAGAATCCACAGGATCAGGAAGGTGGATACACCCGACACGAAGTGCACGTTCAGGTGTTGTCCACATTCCCACAGGATGTAGTACTAGGTAGTGTTTGATATTGAAGAGAAGAAAGGACACCACTCAATGAAACTGAGCATCGCCAGAAGCGAACTGCTCGAAGCCATGAATGTCGCGTCGAAGGGAATGTCCTCCCGTTCGACGCTCCCGATCCTTTCAGGGGTCCTCCTTGAATCGTCCGGCGGATTCCTCACTCTTCAGTCAACCGATCTTGAAGTCTCGGTTCGTCACAAAGTGGCGGCCCTCACTGAGGTCGACGGACAGGTAGTCATTCCCGGCAAGTTGCTCTCAGATATCGTGCGCAACCTTCCTGAAGCGGCGGTCATGCTCGAGAAGGAGGGAGACGTCGTCTCGGTGAGGTGTCAGCACGCTTCGTTCACCGTGAAAACCCACAACGCAGCCGACTTCCCGAAGTTCCCGGAAGTAGCACAGGGTCAAACGGTGTCGATTCCTTCGTCCCTTCTTTCCGCGATGGTCAAGAAAGTCTCGAGAGCGGTCAGCCGAGATGAGACCAGGGCCATCCTCACTGGAATCCTCATCGAGATCGACGGTCCCGAGATAAAGATGGTGGCAACCGACAGCTATCGCCTTGCGGTGGCCGAGTCGATGGTGGATGCCGGTGTCGGTGTCGACCAACTCTCCGTGGTGGCACCGGCACGAGCCCTCGAGGAAGTGACTCGTCTCGCTCCACAGGACAAAGAGATCACCATCGGGGTTTCCGAGAATCAGCTCGTGTTCTCATTCGGCGACACGACCTTCGTTACCAGAAGGATCGAGGGGACGTTCCCCAACTACAAGCAGTTGATCCCCAAGGACACCGAGACCTCGATACAGGTCGTCACCGAGGAGCTCCAGGCGGCCACCAAACGAGTCTCACTGCTCGCCATGCATAACACTCCGCTCCGGGTCGCAGTCAAAGTCGAGGACCAGACGATCTCTCTCTCGGCCACCACTCAAGATGTCGGAGACGCTTCTGAAGACATCATGGTCAAGGCAGAGGGCAAGGATGTGGAGATCGCGTTCAACCACGCCTTCCTCGTGGATGGACTCTCCGTCATCGCCGATGAGACCGTGTTGCTCGAGATCCAAAGCTCGCTCAAGCCGGGTCTACTCAAGTCAGGAACCGACGAAGAGAAGTTCCTCTACCTGCTGATGCCGGTTCGGCTCGGTTAGGACGGTCCGTGGGACTGGTTCTCCAAAGGATCGAAGCCAAGGATTTCCGAAGCTACGAATCGCTTGTTCTTGAACCGGATCCTCGGATAACGGTCCTCGTGGGACCCAACGCCTCAGGCAAGACCAACGCGATGGAGGCCATCCAGGTCCTGTGCAGCGGGGCCTCGTTCAGGAGGCCGGCATGGGCAGACGTCGTCCGCTGGGGAAGCGAAAGAGCCTCGCTCTCCATGCTGGCCGAGGGTGATGGACGCCGTGTCGAGACAGCGATGACCGTGGATACCCAGGGCCGCCGTTCATACGAAGTGAATGGGAAGACGAAACGACGGATCGGGGAAGCGGTGAGACTCGTCCCGTGCGTGGTGTTCACGCCGGACGATCTCGGGCTGGTGAAAGACTCAGCGGGCCGACGCAGACAAGCCGTCGATGACTTAGGTTCCCAGCTCGCTGAGGCCTACGCGGTGCTCAAGCTCGAGTACGAGAAAGCGCTCCGAAACAGGAACGCCGCGTTGAAGGACGGAGTGTCGGGTCCCCACTTCGAGGTCCTGACAGAAGTGCTTGTGAATCGCGGTGTGCGATTGGTTTCGCACAGAAGGCGTTTGCTGAAGCGGGTGGTCACACACCTTCAAGAGATACACGAAGCGATATCGGGAGGCCCTGGACTCGAGGTATCCTTCGTGCCCTCGTGGCAAAGGGACGGCGTGAGTTCAAGCGATGACCATGAGGCGTTCATCGAGCACCTGAGGCTCAAGGAAGACGAGGAGCGTCGCCGGGCTGTGACCCTGACCGGGCCGCATCGCGACGACATCATCTTCACGCTGGACGGCAAGGATGCACGCGGATTCGGCTCCCAGGGCCAACAGAGGACCATAGCTTTAGCGTGGAAGCTTGCAGAGGTACGGGTGGTCACTGAAGTGAGCGGCCAGAAGCCGGTCCTCATCCTCGACGATGTCATGTCCGAGCTCGACGTCGACCGACGAAGGGCTCTCACCGAGTACGTCGGCGTCGCCGCACAGACCTTCGTCACCACCACCACAACGGACTACTTCGAACCCGATCTCATCGCCTCTGCGAAGGTTGTGCGTCTGACGTGAGAGAAGAAGGAAAGCAGACCGATCTGAACAGGGCTCTCGGAGACCTTCTCGGGAGTCTCGACCGCAGCGGCACGATGCTGTTGCAGGTCAAGGTGGAGTCCGCCTGGAACGCGGTCGCCGGCCCGACGGTCTCGAGCCACACGACCGGGGCCCACCTCAGATCCGGTCAGCTCGTCGTGTCTGTTGACTCCGCGATATGGGCAACCGAACTCAGTGCACTCTCCGGGCACTACGTGAAGGCCCTGGACGAAGAGCTCGGTAAGGGAGTGGTAAGGAACATCAGATTCACTGTCTCCCCGGCTCTCCAGCGCGAGCAACAGGAGCAGCGTGAGGTGTCCGAGCACGATGCGTTCTACACGGAAGACGTCGTCGACCCCGTCCCCCTGGCTCCGGACGAGCTGGCGCAAGTAGAGGCCTCTGTTTCCGCCATCGAGGACGGCGAGCTGAGGCAGGCCGTCCTGAGGGCCACGGTAGCCGATCTCGAATGGAAAAAGGGTCTGGCCGCACGCAAGAAGTCGCAGGAGCCGCCACACGGCTCCTGAGGGCCATTTCGGGGCCTTGCACCCTAAGGGTTGTGGTAGACTGGAGAGGTCCACCACAAGATATGGTGCCCCGCGATCACGAACTGGGAGTGGGGCGTCCCGTGACGTGCGCGAAGGAGACCGAGTGTCCTCTAAGACCAACTCGTATTCCGGTAAGGACATCCAGGTTCTTGAGGGTCTAGAGGCGGTTCGCAAACGCCCGGGCATGTACATCGGCTCCACAGGCCCCAAGGGTCTGCACCACCTGGTTTACGAGATCGTCGACAACTCGGTCGACGAGGCCCTCGCCGGGTACTGCACGACCGTCGATGTGGTCATCCACGCTGATAACTCGGTGAGTGTCACCGACAACGGCCGAGGCATTCCGGTCGACAAGCACCCCAAGCTCAAGAAGCCAACCGTCGAGGTGGTCCTGACTGTCCTGCACGCCGGCGGCAAGTTCGGCGGCGAAGGCTACAAGGTCTCCGGCGGCCTGCACGGCGTTGGCGCCTCGGTCGTCAACGCGCTGTCCACGAAGTTGTGCGTCGAGGTCAAGCGCGACGGACAGATCTGGTTCCAAGAGTACGACCACGGCAAGGCCAACGGCCCGCTGAAGAGCATCGGCAAGTCGAAGGCCACTGGTACGAAGATCACCTTCTGGCCCGATGACCAGATCTTCGAGACCATCCAGTTCGACTACGACACGCTCGCCACCCGCTTCCGCGAGACGGCGTTCTTGAACAAGAACCTCAAGATCACGCTGACCGACGAGCGCGAGCTCGAGCCCAGGCAAGACGAGTTCCGCTACGCCGGCGGCATCGTGGACTTCGTCAAGCACCTCAACACCGCCAAAGAGGCCATCCATCCCAAGCCGATCTATTTTGAGGCCGAGGGTGCCGAGGGTGCCGTCGAAGTGGCGATGCAGTGGAACACGAGCTACTCGGATTCGGTCTTGGCCTTCGCTAACAACATCAACACCCACGAGGGCGGAACGCACCTCGAGGGCTTCAAGAACGCGCTGACCAGAACGATCAACGACTACGCGCGGCGCCAGGGCATCCTCAAGGAGAAGGACGAGAACCTCACCGGTGAGGACATCCGCGAGGGTCTCGCGGCGGTCATCTCGGTGAAGCTGCGCGAGCCGCAGTTCGAGGGTCAGACCAAGACCAAGCTCGGCAACACCGAGATGCGCGGCCTCGTCCAGCAGATCGTCACCCAGGGACTCGCCGAGTACCTCGAAGAGCACCCGAAGCCGGCGCGCTCGATCGTCACGAAGTCGGCGCAGGCCGCAAAGGCCCGAGCTGCGGCGCGCAAAGCCAGGGAGCTCACCCGCCGCAAAGGGCTGCTCGAGTCCAGCACCCTGCCGGGCAAGCTGGCCGACTGCTCGATCCGCGAAGCCGAGCTCGCCGAGATCTACCTGGTCGAGGGTGACTCGGCGGGTGGCTCGGCGAAGCAGGCGCGCGATCGTTCGTTCCAGGCGATCCTCCCGCTGCGCGGCAAGATCCTCAACGTCGAGCGTGCCGGCCTGAACAGGGCCCTGTCCTCCGAGGAGATCCAGGCGCTCATCACGGCGATGGGGACCAACGTCGGAGACGAGTTCGACGCGAGTGCCGCCCGGTATCACAAGGTCATCATCATGACCGACGCCGACGTCGACGGCGCACACATCCGCTGCCTGATCCTCACCTTCTTCTACCGCTACATGAAGGAGATGATCGAGCGGGGCTACGTCTACATCGCGCAGCCGCCGCTGTACAAGCTCGCGGTCGGCAAGAAGGCCGAGTACTGCTACAGCGACAAGGAGTTGCAGGAGGCCATCGCCAAGCTGCCGGAGGGCACCAAGTACAACATCCAGCGCTACAAGGGTCTGGGCGAGATGAATCCCGAGCAGCTGTGGGACACGACCATGGACCCCTCGGTGCGGACGCTGCTTCGCGTGGTGCTCGATGACGACAACGCTTCGGGCGCCGAGGTGGCGTTCTCGGAATTGATGGGCGACCAGGTGGAGCCGCGCAAGGCGTTCATCCAGCGGCACGCCAAGGACGTTCGTTTCCTGGATATCTGACGCAAGCCGTCGAGACGGGCGAGAGGCCTGAGTAGAAGTGGGAGACGACGAGTTCCGCGTCCCTCCGGCGAACAGGAGGGAAGCCCGGCGCTTCGAGCCCCCTCCCTGGGAGGCAGACGCGTTCAAGGAGCTTGAGCTCAAGAGGGCGGTGGAGGGTGCGCAAGACGATCCGGAGATCGAGGCTGCGGTAGCGGCGGCGGTCAACGAGGTGCCGGATGAGCAGCCGGTCGTGCCGCCCGTGCGAGTGGTGCCGGAGGACGAGCCGGCGGCAGCACAGCAGGCGGCAGCACCCGCGCCGGCTGCGGTGCCCGCAGGCGAGGCGGCACGCAAGGCAGAGCTCGATGAGGAGCATTTCGCCTCGCTGATGGCGAGGCTGAGGGACGAGGAGCCATCGGCGGCGAACTACTGGATCGCCTGGGTGGTGGTCGGGTTTCTGATGATGGTGCTCGGCGCAGTGATGTTGATCTGGGCGATGGCGGCGTACATGAAGCCGGACGCCGGGCAAGTCGGTACGACCGGAGGATCGATTCTCCTGCTGTTCGGAGCAGGGTTCATCGGCGGAGGAGCCTGGTTCATCTACCGGGGCCTCAAGAAGCGAGGAGTGCTGTAGGTGGCTGACGAGAACGGCATGCTTGATACGAGTGGGACGACGATGCTGCCCGTCGAGATCGACAGCGAGCTGAAGAAGTCGTTCCTCGAGTATTCGATGAGCGTCATCGTCTCGCGTGCACTGCCCGACGTCCGAGACGGACTCAAGCCGGTGCACCGGCGCATCCTGTACGCTATGCACGAGTCCGGGCTCACGCCCAACCGGCCGTACAAGAAGTCCGCGACGACCGTCGGTGACGTGCTCGGTAAGTACCACCCGCACGGCGACTCCGCGGTCTACGACACGATGGTTCGCCTCGCGCAGGACTGGGCGATGCGGGTGCCGCTCGTCGACGGCCACGGCAACTTCGGATCGATCGACGGAGACTCAGCGGCGGCCTACCGCTACACCGAGGCCCGCCTGGCCCGAGCGGCGACCGAGCTGCTGCGCGATCTCGACAAGGAGACGGTCGACTTCCGGCCCAACTTCGACGAGTCGCTGCAGGAGCCGACGGTCCTGCCGGCGCGCTTCCCGAACCTGCTGGTCAACGGCAGCGCCGGTATCGCGGTCGGTATGGCGACCAACATCCCGCCGCACAACCTCGGCGAGGTCATCAACGGCACGATCGCGCTGATCGACAACCCCGAGATCACCACCGACGAGCTGCTCGAGATCATCCCGGGCCCGGACTTCCCGACCGGCGGCACGATCATGGGCGTCGACGGGATCCGCTCGGCCTACGAGACCGGCCGCGGCTCGATAACCATCCGCGGCAAGGCCCACATCGAGCAGACCTCGACCGGGCGCACCCGCATCATCATCACCGAGATCCCCTACCAGGTGAACAAGTCCAAGCTCGTCACCAAGATCGCCGACCTGGTGCGCGAGAAGAAGCTGACCGAGATCTCGGACCTGCGCGACGAGTCCGACCGCAAGGGCATGCGCGTCGTCATCGAGCTCAAGAACAACTGCATCCCGCAGGTGGTGCTGAACAAGCTGTTCAAGCACACCCAGCTGCAGCAGGGCTTCGGCGTGATCATGCTGTCGCTGGTCGACGGCGTCCCGCGGACGCTCTCGCTCAAGGACATGCTCCGCTACTACATCGAGCACCAGCAGGACGTCATCGTCCGCCGCACGAAGTACGAGCTGCGCAAAGCCGAGGAACGCGCCCACATCCTCGAGGGCTACGTCATCGCGCTCGACAACATCGACGAGGTCATCAAGATCATCCGTGCTTCGCAGACCGACACCGAGGCCAAAGAGAAGCTCATGGGCCGCTTCGGCCTGACCGAGATCCAGACCGACGCCATCCTCGAGATGCGTCTGCGCAGGCTCACCGGCCTCGAGCGCGACAAGATCGAAGAGGAACTCAACGCGCTTCGCGAGAAGATCGCTTGGTACAAGCGCGTGCTTGCCGAGCCGCAGCTCGTGCTCGACATCATCAAAGAGGAGCTCGTCGAGCTGCGCGACAAGTTCGCGAACAAGCGTCGCACCGACATCAGCCTCGCCGCCAAGGACCTCGACGTCGAGGACCTCATCGCCGAGGAGGACATGGTCGTCACGATCACGCAGGCCGGCTACGTGAAGCGCCTGCCCGTCGCGACCTACCGCCAGCAGAAGCGGGGCGGCAAGGGACTGCAGGGCGTGAACCTGCGCGACAACGACTTCGTCGACCACCTCTTCATCGCCAGCACCCATGATTACGTGCTGTTCTTCTCGACCAAGGGCAAGGTGTACCGCATGAAGGTGCACGAGCTCCCGGTCGGCAGCCGGCACGCGCGCGGCACGGCCGTCGTGAACCTGCTGCCCTTCGAGACCAACGAGAAGATCGCGGCCGTCATCAACACCAAGGTGTTCAGCCCGGACGAGTACCTCATGTTCGCGACCAGCCACGGCATGGTGAAGAAGACCGCCATCGGCGCCTACGATCGCAGCCGTCGCGACGGCATCATCGCAATCAACCTGCGCGACGGCGACGAGCTCATCAGCGTCCGCCGGGTGAAGGACGGCGAGAAGGTCATGATGGTCTCGACCGCGGGCAAGGCGATCAAGTGGGATGAGTCCGAGGCCCGGCCGATGGGCCGCGACACCATGGGTGTCAAAGGCATGAACATCAAGGAGGGCGAGTCGGTCCTCGGTATGGAGATCGCGCCCGAGGACGCCGAGCTGTTCGTGGTGACCGAGCGCGGCTACGGCAAGCGCACCCCGGTCACGGAGTACCCGGAGCACCACCGCGGCGGCCAGGGCGTCAAGACGATCGCCGTCACGCCGAAGAAGGGTCTGCTCGCGGGCATGAAGATCGTCGGCCCGAGCCACGAGCTCATGCTCATCTCGGAAGAGGGCGTCGTCATCCGGGTGAAGGCGGGCGACATCTCCAAGCTCGGACGTTCCACCCAGGGCGTGAAGGTGATGAACGTCTCGGAGACCGACCGCGTGACCGCGATCGCCCGGGTGTCGGCCGGCAAGAAGAAGAAGCCGGCGCGCGGCATCGCGGAAGGCCAGGGCACGCTTCTCGACGGCGAGACGGCCGAGGGCGAGACCGACGAGCTCGGGCACGACGCGGCCGAGATGGAGGCCGAGGAGCTGGTCGCCGAGGAGTTCGAGGACGCCGAGGCCGACGAGCTCGGCGCCGAGTAGGACGACCACGGACACCTACGACACATCGAACAGTGCGGGCGGCGGGCTCGATTCAGAGCTCGCCGCTCGTCTTGCTTCGCTCGAGGCGGTGCTGTTCGACCTGGACGGCACGCTGATCGACTCGGTCGGGCTCATCTTGGCCTCCATGCGTCACGCGACCGCCGAGATCCTCGGCCAGGCGCTCCCCGACGAGGTGCTCATGCGCAACGTCGGCGTCCCGCTTCACGTGCAGATGGCCGAGTTCTCGGAGCCGCACGCCGACGAGCTGCTGGTCGCGTACCGCGCCCACAACGCGATCGTCCACGACGAGCTGCTGTGCGACTACCCGGGCACGCTCGAGGCGGTGCGCCGGGTGGCGGCGACCGGCGTGCGGCTCGGCATCGTCACCTCGAAGAGCCGTCCGGTGGCCGAGCGCGGCATCGAGCACTGCGGGCTCGGCGAGCCGTTCGACGTACTCGTCGCCATGGAGGACACGGAGCTCCACAAGCCCGATCCGGCGCCGCTCGTGCTTGCGATGCGGCGTCTCGGTGTGACGCCCGAGCGCTGCGCGTACGTGGGTGACGCGGCGCAGGACATGCTGGCTGCGCGGGCGGCGGGCGTGCTCGCGGTGGCGGCGTTGTGGGGAGTCCATCCCGCCGAGCGCGTGACCGCGCCCGGGGTCGATCTCGCCTACTCGGCGCTTGGTGAATTCGCCGCGGATCTGGAAGTGGCGAAGGGCCGCGGCGCGACCGATAACTAGTAACTCAGTGTTTACTTTATGATCTCGCAGGAATAGGGTCATCACAGGCGGGATGAGGGGCCGCCGATGTGGAAGAATGCAAGGGTGCCAGACGTTGCCTTGAGGGGCGCGCATTCGAGGAGGAACCCGTGTCGAAGAGGGCCAAGATCATCGCCGCAGTCGTTACGCTCCTGGTCGTCGCGGGAGTCGCCGCATTCGTTCTGATCGGATCGCAGGGCAGCGGCCCCGAGGTCGAGACCGCGCAGGTCGAGAAGCGCGAGCTGGCCGTGACCGTGACAGCCTCGGGCAAGATCGAGGCGGGTGTCTCGGCGGACGTGTTCCCACCGACTGCCGGGACGCTCGATGAGATCTTCGTCTCCGACGGTGAGACCGTGACAGCGGGTACCAAGATCGCGCAGATGGACACGGCTCCACTCGAGGCTCAGCTGGCGCAGGCGGAGGCCGGTCTGGCGCAGGCCGAGGCCGGCCTGTCCAACGTCGAGCAGGGTGGCCCGAGTTCCGCGGACATCAACGCGGCCCGCGCGGCCGTCGACGCCGCCTACGAGAGCTACCTGGCGGCCAAGCGCCAGCTCGCGGCGGTGAACCAGCAGGCGCCGAGCTCGGCGCAGATCGCCGCGGCCGAGGCCTCCACCAAGGCGGCGAAGTCAGCCTACGACGCCGCGAAGGCTGCCTACGATGCAGCGGTGCTGGCCTCGCCCAACCCCTCCATCGATCCAACCGTGACCGCGCTGGGCGTTCAGAAGGACCAGGCCTACGCCGGTTACCTGCAAGCCAAGGCTGCCGAGCAGCAGCTCAAGTCTGTGGATCTGACCGCTGCCCGTGCGCAGGCGCAGGCGGGCGTCGACCAAGCCTACGCCGGGTGGCAGCAGTCCAAAGCTACGCTCGCCAAGCTCCAGAGCACCGACACTTCCGCGCAGCGTGAGGCCGCACGCCAGGCGATAGCGAGTGCCGCCGAGGGCGTCGCTCTCGCGCAGGATGCACTCGACCGCGCGACGCTGACCGCGCCGATCGACGGAGTGGTCGTGTTCAACTCGGCGGGCGCCGCGCTGGCTGCCGCCGGTGGCGGCGGGGGCGGTGGCCAGGCCACGGACGGCTCCGCGGTCTCGCCGCAGGCCGCGCCGTTCAGCGTCGTGGATCTCACGGCCGTGAAGTTCACCGCCGAGGTCGACGAGGCTGACATCGAGCGGGTCAAGGTCGGGCAGGCAGCCAAGGTGACCCTCGACGCCTTCCCGGGCGAGGAGATCTCGACCACCGTGCTCCGCATCAACCCCGCCGCCCAGCCGACCGCGACCGGTGGCACTGTGTTCGCTGTCGAGCTTGAGATCTCGGACACCGAACTCGACGTCCTCATCGGCATGAAGGGCGACGCCGAGATCGAGGTCTCGAGCGTCGGAGCGGCGATCACGATCCCGGTCGAGGCCCTCTTCAGCGAGGGTGGCACTGACTACGTGTACGTCGTTGAGAACAACACGCTCAAGAAGACCGAGATCACCGTCGGTGCGACGACCGACACCGAGGTCGAGGTACTCGAGGGCCTCGACGCCGGCCAGGTCGTGGCGCTCTCGGGCTCGACCCAGTACACCGACGGCATGCAGGTGCGGACCAAGCAGTAAGGCTCGGCCAACGATCATGGATTCGATGCAGCCGAACCCGGCGGCCGGCGCTGACGCGCCCTCCGGGCCATGCGGCACGCGCGTCGTCTTGGAAGGGCGCGGCGTCACCAAGTCCTACATCCTCGACGAGATCGAGGTCAAAGCGCTGTGCGGCGTCGACATCCAGGTCTGCGAGGGCGAGATGCTCGCGATCATGGGTCCGTCGGGTTCGGGCAAGTCGACGCTCATGCACATCGTGGGCCTGCTCGACCGGCCGACGCACGGCACCGTCACCATCGACGGCCAGGACGTGAGCCGGATGGAGCCCAACGAGCTCGCTGCCGTTCGCAACAAGCGGATCGGATTCGTCTTCCAGGCGTTCAACCTGCTGTCGCGCACCACCGCTCTGGCCAACGTCGAGCTCCCGCTTGTCTACGCCGGCGTGGCGGGCGCCGAGCGCACCCGCCGAGCACGCGAGGCGCTCGAGCGCGTGGGCCTTGGTGAGCGGCTCGGGCACATGCCTAACCAGCTTTCCGGCGGCCAGCAGCAGCGTGTCGCCATCGCCCGAGCGCTCGTCACCGAGCCCAGCATCGTGCTGGCCGATGAGCCGACCGGCAACCTCGACTCCAAGAGCGGTATCGAGGTCATGGCCTTCTTGCAGGAGCTCAACGAGACCGGCATCACGATCGTGCTCGTCACCCACGACGAGCGCGTCGCCCGCCATGCGACGCGTGCTGTGGAGATCCGCGACGGCGTGATCGTGGCGGACCGGGCGATCGAGGATCGCATCGACGCGGCGGCCGAGCTCGTGGCCCTCGGCGGTGGCGCATGAACCTCGTCGAGTCGCTGAGGATCGCGCTCAAAGCGCTGGGTGCCAACAAGGTGCGTAGCGCGCTGACGATGCTCGGCGTGATCATCGGCGTGGCCGCGGTCATCTTGCTCGTGGCTATCGGCTCTGGCGTCCAGGGCGAGATCACCGGACAGATCGAGGGGCTGGGAGCGAACCGGCGCTTCGTGTTCCCTGGCAACGTCTCGGGTGGTCCCGGGGGTGGTGGGGGTGGTGGCGGCCCCGGCGCGACGATACGCAAGCAGTTCTCGCTCGAGGACGCGAATCTGCTGCAGCGTCGGCTTGGGTCCGAGGCCATCGTCGTGCCGGTGGTGCAGGCAGCGGGCACCCTCAAGGCCGGCAACCGCACCGTCCGCTCGACCATCGCCGCAGCGAACGAGAATGGCGACGATGTGTTCAACGCCGACTACCTCGCCGGGCGCCACTACAACAGGACCGAGTACACGACCGCCGCGCGCGTGGTCATGCTGGGCAAGACCCCGGCCGACGAGCTGTTCCCGGGCCAGAACCCGGTCGGGCGGGAAGTGAGCATCAACGGCGAGCGGTTCACGGTGATCGGCCAGCTGGCGGGCCGCGGCGGAACCCTGTCGGGCGACCAGGACAACCAGGTCTACATGCCGACGACCACCGCGCAGCGCCTGCTGTCGACCCGCGACCTCTCTTCGATCATCGTCAAGGCGGTCGACCCCGAGCGGGTCGACCTCATCAAGGCGCAGACCCAGCAGTTCTTCCGTCCGTCGTTCGGCGACGAGTTCACGGTGTTCACACAGGAGCAGACGCTGGGCATCCTGTCGTCGCTGCTGGGCACGCTGACCGTCATGCTCGCCGGTATCGCGGGCATCTCGCTGCTCGTCGGCGGCATCGGGATCATGAACATCATGCTGGTCAGCGTGAGCGAGCGCACGCGCGAGATCGGCATCCGCAAGGCGGTCGGCGCCCGGACCCACGACATCCTGAGCCAGTTCGTGATCGAGGCGGTCGTCCTGTCCGTTGCGGGCGGAGTCGTCGGTATCGTCTTGGGCTGGGCGGGGTCAGCGGCGCTGACGCAGTTCGTACCGACCGAGGTCACGTGGTGGGCGGTGACGCTCGCGTTCTTCTTCAGCGCGGCCGTCGGGATCTTCTTCGGCGTCTATCCTGCGTGGAAGGCCTCGCGGCTCGATCCCATCGAGGCGCTCCGGTACGAGTAGCGCCGCACGCTCAGCCCTGAAAGTCCTCGGGGTCGACGTTCTCCAGGAAGTCCCTGAACGCGGCGAGCTCGGCTTCCTCGTCGACAGCCTCGACGCTCTCGTCGGGTACGGCCGCATCGTCCATGACGTCCTCGGCGACGAAGATCGGAGCGCTCGCGCGCAGTGCAAGCGCGATGGAGTCCGACGGCCGGGCATCGACGATGCGCGTCCGCTCTTCGCCGCGCAAGACGACCGCGGCGAAGAAGGTGCCCTCCTCGACGCGAGTGATCTCGATCCGCTCCACGAGGGTATCGAGTGCGCCGATGACGTTGTAGAGCAGGTCGTGGGTCATCGGCCGCGGGGTCTCGACGCCCTCGATCGCAAGCAAGATGGCCGTGGCCTCGGGGTGCCCGATCCAGATGGGGAGGAGCCGTCCTGTCCCCGGCTCCTCGTCGACCGGCTTGAGGATGATCACCGGCTGGTTGCTGCGGGGATCGAGCGCCAGGCTCGCTATGCGTACGTGCACCATGGCTTCTCGGCCTCCGTGTGTCTGCGGTGGATGGGACGTGCCCATCAGGTAATGTGTACCCGCCCATCATATCCTCGTGATGAGAGGGGGCTTTCAGCGATGAGGTTCAGCGTGAGCACCGGCGCCCGCGAGCAGATGGTCGACGTGACACGGCGTGTCGCCGAGGCCGTGGTCGAGTCGGGGGTTCAGAGCGGGGTAGCGGTCGTCTTCTCGATGCATACGACCGCGGCTGTGACGATCAACGAGAACGCCGACCCCGACGTGGTGACCGACATGGTCGAGGGGTTGGACCGGATCGCTCCGCGCGACGCGGGGTGGCGCCACCGGGAGGGCAACAGCGACGGCCACGTCAAGACCTCGCTCGTGGGTCCGAGCGTGACCGTCCCGGTCGAGGGCGGCCGCCTCGTGCTGGGGACGTGGCAGGGCATCTACCTGTGCGAGTTCGACGGACCGCGCACCCGGACCCTCGACGTCACCGTACTCCCCGGGGTCCGGTAGCGGGTCCCGACGCGTGGGCGAGGTGACCCGGTCCGGCCGCGGTGCGTTTGCCGTTGACCGAACGTGGTGGCTCGGGTATGGTATGCGGGCGTTTGCGCCCCGCGACGGCGCGAGGGCCCGTAGCTCAGTTGGTTAGAGCGCACGGCTGATAACCGTGAGGTCACTGGTTCGAATCCAGTCGGGCCCACCATGCGACACCGAAAGCCGAGCAGGAATCCTGCTCGGCTTTGTCGTTTCCCGAGGGCCCGTCGGGCAGTACCGCCGCGCCCACTGGGGTATCTTTACAGGGTCGCTTTCGAATGCCCGAAGCCGTGAGGGGGCGTGCCGATGTCGGCCGCGGAGGACCTGAACGAACTGCGCCTGCACGTCCGGTTCGACGAGGGCCACGGGCCCGTCATCGTGATGCTTCACGGGATCAACTCCGACGGTGGCGACTGGCGCACCGTGATCGACACCATCGGCCCGGGGTATCGTTTCATCGCCTTCGACCTGCTCGGATTCGGGCAGAGCCCCAAGCCGCTCGACATCGACTACTCGGCCGACGAGCACGCGCTCGTCATCGAGAACACGCTGCGCGACCTGGGCGTCGACGACCAGTTCCTGCTGGTCGGGTACTCGCTGGGCGGCTGCATCGCCTTGCGCTACGCCTCCACCTACCCCGCGCGGCTGCGCCGCCTGTTCCTGCTCGACGCCCCGTTCTACCTGCCGCCCGAGGCACTTGAGCTCAGCAGCACCGGGCTGCGCTACGTCTACGAGATCGCCTCCCGTTGGCTGTGGAACCGGCTCGCGTCGGCAAAGCAGAAGGACAGCGTGCTGTACAAGTTCGCATCCGGCATCGGGAGCAAGGCGCTCGAGGACGCGTTTCACGCCGATGACATCCCGACCCACTGGGAGGTCATGAGCAAGAACCTCGAGAACACGGTCAACAAGGCCACCTGGGTCGACGACCTGCCGAATCTGACGATGCCGGTCGTTCACGCGATCGGTGTGCGGGATGCGATCGTGAAGGTGAGCCAGGCGCCCGCGCTCCAGCGGCTCAAGCCGGACCTGGAGATCCGCCGCATCGGTGGGTTGGCCGCTGACCACATGGTGCTGTGGAACATGCCGGAGCGCGTCGCCGAGGAGATCATGCGAGACGAGGTCCGCATGCTCAACATCGCCTGGCGTGGTGGCTCCGGCACGCCGATGGTCCTCTTGCACGGCCTGCGCAACCAAGGGGCCGCGTGGCGCCCGGTCGCCGAGGTGCTCTCGGCGACGCACGATGTGGCCGTCATCGACCTGCTCGGCTTCGGTGGCTCGCCCGCACCGCTCGGCCTGCACTACACGCTGGCGGACCACGTGGCCGCGGTGATGGGAACGGCCACGGGGCTGTGGGGCGAGGACGCGCGGCTGCGATTCGTCGGAGAGGGGCTCGGCGCCGAGGTCGCGCTAGGGTGCGCGGCGACGGTTCCCGAGCGCTGCATCGACGCGATCGCCTTCTCGCCCACGCTGCTCGAGCCGGGCACGTCGCTGGAGGACCTGGCGACCGACGAGCGCTCTGCGCAAGCGATCGCACTGCGCGAGACGGCGCAGCGGCTGACTGACGCCGAGCGGACGAAGCCCTCACAGGCCGAGCAGGCAGAGGCCCGTCTGGTGGCGATGCTGCGCTCGGTGGACAACGCGGTGCTCGGCACCGACGTCGAGGCGCTTCTCGGCCAGGTGGAGGCTCCGGTGCGGATCGTGGTCCCGCAAGACGACACGCTGACGCCGGCGGGCTATCTTGAGCGGCGGGCGGGGGAGTCCGAGAACTTCGAGTTCGTGTCAGTGCCGGGCGAGAGGGGGCTGCCGTACCAAGACATCGCGGCAGCGGTCTTCGCCATCGTCCCGGGTGACGCCGGGGCGCTCGAGCGGGCGCGGGCCACGAGCCCGGACCCCGACGCCGTGAGCGACGACCCGTGGGCCCGCGCCGCGCGAGGCGTGGAGGGCGCGCTGCTGCGCGCCGGCGTGCTCAACCTGATCGCGGCCGCGATCATCGTCGCGATCCATCCGGTCCCGGGCGTGCTGCTGACGATCGGCTTCGCGATCTGGGTGACCATCGCCTCGGCGAGCGCGATCTTCGGGGCGCTGACCATGAAGGGACAGACGTCGGGCACCCGGTTCACGTTCGTGACGACGGCGCTACCCACGCTGCTGCTCGGCGTGGCCGGATTGGCGCTCGCCGCCTGGCTGTTCGCGGATCCCGTTTCCGGTCGGCGGTTCTTCGGGGTCGCCGTCGCGGTCTACGCGATGGCGCGAGGGGCTGCGGACCTGTTCATGGCGTTGCGCGTCGAAGAGGTCGCCAAGCCGCGCTGGCTGCTTGTGGCCGGCGGGTTGCTCGGCGTTGTGACGGCGCTGGCGATCGTCTTCGGGCCCAACCACGGTCGGGGGATCGTGCGCCTGACGCTTGCGGCGTACCTGGGTCTGAGCGGTGCATCGATGTTCGCTTACGTCCTCGCGAACAGGCGCAGTGCGGGCCGCAGGGTGCGCGAACTGCTCAGTCGAGCCCGGGAGCAGCGCGGATAGGGCGCTGGTCGCGCGTCACATATCCCCGGCGAACGGTTGACGGCGCGGTACGCCACGCATATCGTGTCCGAAGTGCCTTTCGCCAGTGTGCGAGTGGCCTTCCAACGCGAATAGGCGCCCCTGCGATGCCGAGTTGCCGCAGGGGCGCTTATTGCGTTCAGGGCCGGGCCACGGCCGTTCGGCGGCCGCGCGCTTCCCTTGACCCCGCCATGAGCGCATCATCGTGTCCATGAACCGGCCGGACGCTATCGGGCCGAACGACCGCTCACGTGTGTGGGGGACCGTCGACCGCTTCGCGCTGCCGGCGACCCTTGTGTTCTTCTGGGTCGCCTCGGCGCTGACCAGGCGAATCGAGGCACCTCCGCTTGCCGCCGAGGTCATGGCCACCCTCATGTTCGCCCCCATGACGCTGTGGGCCTTCTCACGACGCCGTCCGGGAACGGCGACGTTGAAGGTGCTCGGTTTCGGAACGCTGCCGGTGGTCGTCATGGTCGTCTCTGCGCTCCTCAGCGCCGATCCGCGCGTCTCGGTGATCGGTGGCATGCCGCTGCATCAGGGCGGCCTGCTGTGGGCAGGGCTTCTCGGCTGGTTCGCTGTGGCCGTGATAGGCGCAGCGAAGAGCGACCTTCTCGCATGCGTGAAGGCGCTGAGCCTGCTCGGGACGGCGTCGGCCGTCTGGGCCCTTGGGCAGTGGGCGGGCCTGTTGCCGGCTGCCGAGGCTGAGTTCGGCCGCATGACGGCACAGTTCGACAATCCTATGTCGCTGACCCAGGCGCTGTTGCTGTCGACCGGCTCGACGTTCGGCCTGCTCGCCATGGCGCGAACGTCGCGCTCTCGTGCATTGCTGTCGGCGGGGGCGGTCGCGCAGGTGCTGGTCCTGGCGGCGGCTGACGTCAGGGCGGCGTGGGTGGGGGCTGCGGTCGGGCTCGGGGGCTACCTGGCGACCACGTCTCCCGCGAGTCGGCGGTCCGGCATCGTTCGGCTGGCCGGAGCCGTCTTGCTCGCAGGATTCGGGCTGGCCTATCTGGCAGGGTTCGCAGCAACCGCGGGCCTGCTCGGCCCAGGCGCGTTCGCGACGGTGGATCAGCTCACCACGCAGCGCGCAACCATCTGGAGACAGGCCGCGGCGCGCGTTGCGCAGCACCCCTGGTTCGGAGAGGGCCCCGGCCTGTTCGACACCATCAATGCGTGGAGCGTGCTGCCCGACGGGCGGCTCGATGTGTTCTTCACCTACGACGCCCACGGTCTGCTCGTGGACTGGATCGTCAGCGCGGGCGCGCTCGGCTTCATCGCGATGGGGGTTGCGGTCCTGGTCTACACGCTGCGCATGATGCGACTCCTGAGGGCCAGTGGATGGAATCGCTCCCTGAGACTCGTCGCAGCCGGTGTCGCTGCCGCCTTCGTCGCCATGCAGGCCTCGTGGCCGGACCCCAGCGCGGCGCTGTGCGCAACCGTTGTCGTCGGCGCGATGCTCGCGGTCGAGCTGCGGCTCTCCGGGGAGGATCCGCCGGTGTCACATCGGCTGCGCTGGATCGCGCCCGTCGCCGCAGCTGTGGGGTGCGGGGTGGCCCTGTCGGTGACGTGGGCTACGGTCGAAGCGCAGCAGCGAGCCTCCGCGGTGCTCGCAAGCGGGTCGGTGTCGGAGTTCCTAAGCGTGCTCGAGCGCGACTACCTTGCGACGGGCGACGAGTGGTGGCTGTCGACACAGCTCGCCTACATCAGCAGGCTTCCTCCGGAAGATGTGGAAGGCATCGCGGTCTACGAGTTCACACGGCGGGTCTCGGAGGTCGAGCGCGGCGAACGGCCGTGGTCCGTCGACATCCCCATCCTCACGGCGGAAGCACTGTGGATGGACCGGGACCGCATCCCGCCCGACGACCTGTGGAACATGACCGTCGACCTCGTCGATCAGGGTCGCCAGGTGGAGCCTGACGCGCGCCTGTGGTACTACCTGCTCGCGCGCGCGGCAATCTACGCGGATCGTCCCGAAGCGGAGCAGCACCTCCGGGAGCTGGAGCCCGGAGCGCGCATTCAGGGCATGGACGAGGCCCTGCAGAACCTAGAGGCCGAAGAGCGTTGATGCTTCGCCGCGCCTCAGCCTTGCAGCCGGACCTGCACCACGTCGACGGTCCCGCCTGCGAAGCCGGCTCGGCAGTAGCTCAGGTAGTAGCGCCACATGCGGACGAACCGCTCGTCGAACCCGAGCGCCTTGACGGAGTCGAGTGCCGCCTCGAAGCGCCCGGACCACTCGGAGAGCGTGCGGGCGTAGCTGTCGGCGAAGAAGTGGGGCGCGCCGGCGTCGAGTCCCTGGGTCTCGGCCACCGCTGTGAGCCGTTCGGGCGAGGGCAGCATGCCTCCGGGGAAGATGTAGCGCTGGATGAAGTCCGGATGCGTGCGGTAGTCCTCGAAGCGACGCTCGTCGATGGTGATGACCTGCAAGGCGGCCGCGCCGCCGGGCTTGAGCAGCTCACGCACGCGCCCGAAGAACACCGGCCACCACCGCTCGCCCACGGCCTCGAACATCTCGATGGACGCGATCGCGTCGTAGGTCTCAGGCACGTGCCGGTAGTCCTGCAGCCGGATCTCGATGCGGTCCGACAGCCCGGCCTCGGCCACGGCGGCGGTCGCATAGGCGTGCTGCTCCTCCGAGAGCGTCACCCCGGTCACGCGGCAGCCGGTCGTGGTGGCAGCGTGGATTGCGAACCCACCCCATCCGCACCCGATCTCCAGCAGGTGGTCCTCAGCGCTCAGATCGAGCTCGCCGAGCAGGCGGTCCCACTTGGACACCTGCGCCTCTGTGAGCTCGTCGGAGGATGATGCGTAGAGCGCCGAGGAGTACGCCATGGTCTGGTCGAGCCACAGCGAGTAGAAGTCGTTGCCCAGATCGTAGTGGTAGGCGATGTTTCGCTTGGAGCCGTCGAGGGTGTTGTCCCGCAGCCTGTGCCAGGCGCGCGACACCGGGGTCAACAACGTCGGCGTGGTCGTCGGTTCGGGATCGAGGTTGGCCACTCCGAGGTCGAGGACCGCGTCGAGATCGGGCGTGTCCCAGTCGCCGTCCAGGTAGGCCTCGGCCATCCCCAGCGCGCCTCCCGCGATCGTGCGTCGTGACGCGGCCGGCCGCCGCAGCTCGACTACCGCGCTCGGCCCCGGCGCGTCTCCCTCGAAGACCTGCTCACGGCCGTCTCGGCCGACCAGCGTGAGCGAGCCGGCGCGAAGGCCCCGGTCGAGGACGGTCCCGATGAGATGCTCGGCGATGCTGCGGGTCACGGTTTCTGCTCCCTTTGCGGATCGAGTGATATCTCCTCGGCGGGAGGAGGTGTGTGTGCGAAGAAAGGTACCCGCTTGAAGAACAGCTTCAACGCCTGCCAGTGGATGAGTATCAATGCGCGCGCGGAGATCGGGCCCAGCCGGCGCACGGCCGATCGGATCGCGGCGTCGGTCAGCGGCTCGGCGTCGAGCGCGATCGAGGCGGTCAGCACGAGGTCGCCGAGCACCCCCTCGGCCGTCTCATGGTCGTAGATGGTGGCCGAGAGGTGCTCGCCCGGCTCGCTGAAGTGGAACCGGTAGCGCATGTCCTCGACGCGGATGAAGGGGGAGACGTAGAACGCCTTGGTCGACTCGGGCAACGCGTGCCAGTCGAACGGCTCGCCCCCGTTGTGGAGCAGGTAGTCGTGGTGGTCGCGGAAGGTGTTCTGCACCTCGGCCATGACCGCCAGGGGGGTGTCGTCAACCGAGTAGATGTACCAGAACGACACCGGCCAGAACTTGAAGCCCAGAACCCGCGGGAAGGTGAGCAGCATCACGCGTCCCACCGGCTCGGTGATGCCCGCCCGGCGCACGACGTCTTCGATCCACGGCTTGAGCGGCGAGCCGTCGCGCGCGCCGTGATCGGCGTCGTAGACGCTCATGCGCGCACGCCGGTTGTGGCCGAAGTGCTTGAGCGTCTTGTCGAGCTCATCGAGCTCGTCGAGGTCCACACCCACGTAGTAGATCGGGTAGCGGAAGTGGTTCTCGGCGACCTTGCTTCGCTTGTGGACGACGTGCCCGCTGTAGAGCCGGCTTCTCACGAGAGCGCTTCGCCCGCCTCGCGAAACGCCACGGCAGCCGCCCGGTCTGCGTCGTCGGCGAGCGTGCCGCGCTCGGACTCGCTGCCGAACAGCTTGCGGTCCTGGCCGAGCATCGGCACCGGCGCTCCCGGCTTGGCACGCGTGCGGGTCTCGTCGAGCTCGTCGCCCCACGGCAGCGTGGCGCCGAGCGCCTCGGCGACCCGCACGCCCGAGAGCATGCCGTCCTCGTGGAAGCCGTAGCGCGTCCACGCGCCGGCGAACCAGATGCGATCGACGCCTTGGATGCGCGGCAGACGGCTTTGCGCGGCGACCGCTTCGCTCGAGTACATGGGGTGGTCGAAGACGAGGTGCTTGAGCAAGGTGCCCTCGGCCGGCTCGTGGTCGCGGTTGAGCGTCTCCATGACCGTGGGCACGCCGGCGGGAAGCGACTGCAGCGTGTTGATCTGGTAGGTGAGCATCAGCATCGACTTCGTGATGTCCGAAGTCGATGAGTACCAGTTCCAGCTCGCCCAGGCGCGGCGCGTCGTCGGCATGAACGACTCGTCGGTGTGGATCACGATGTCGTTCTTCCAGTAGTTGAACGGCCCGAGCACGTCGCGCTCGGCCTCGGTCATCGAATCGCCCAGGATCGCGCGGGTCTCGGGCGGATGCGTGGCCATGACGACCTGGTCGTAGGTCTCGGTACGCTTCGCGGTCTCGACGATGACGCCGGTCTCGGTGCGCCGGATAGCCGTCACCGGCTCGCCCAGGTAGGTCGCTCCCGAGAAGCCTTTCGCGGCGAGATCCAGGTAGGTGCGCGCGCCGCCCTTCACCGAAAGCCACATCGGTTTGCCGGTCACGTGCAGCAGGCCGTGGTTGTCGCAGAAGCGCAGGAAGGTGTGCGCGGGGTAGTCGAGCATGTCACCCGGGGGAGTGGACCAGATCGCGTCGCCCATCGGGATGAGATACCAGTCCGAGAAGCTCGCCGAGTAACCCTCGCGCTCGATGAGCTGCCCCAACGTCAGCTCGGCGACCGTGGGGTCGGCGAGCAGCCGGTCGGCGTCGCGGCTGAACCGCAGTACGTCGGAGAGCATCCGCAGGAACTTGGGGTTCGCGAGGTTCTTGCGCTGGGCGAAGACGGTGTCGAGCGAGCTGCCGCTCCACTCTATGTCCTCGTCGCGCACCTGCACGGAGAACGACATGTCAGCGTCGCTGGCCACGACCCCGAGATGCTCGAAGAAGCGCGTGATGTTGGGATACGTGCGCCGGTTGAAGACCATGAACCCGGAGTCCACGGGGAAGGTCGACCCGCCTGCGCTCACGTCGAGCGTGCAGGTGTGGCCGCCCAGGCGCGGCTCCGCCTCGTAGACGTCGACCTCGTGCAGCTGCGAGAGCAGCCATGCGCTCGACGTGCCGCCGATACCCGATCCGATGACTGCGATGCGCACGCGTGGCTCCTGTCCGTGGGCGGCCGCTCGGTAACGGCGGCGATGGAGATAATGGATTCGAGTAGGTATGTTCCCCATCCCCACCGGCTCGGAAGGGTCTCGCGCATGCCCCACATCCTCATCACCGGCGTCTCGACCGGCATCGGCAACGCGTGCGCCCGTCTCTTCGCCGAGAAGGGCTGGCAGGTCACCGGGACCGTGCGCGACACGGCGCGCGTACCCGAAGGCTGGCCGGAAGGGGCCGCGCTCGAGCCGTTCGACCTCGCGGTCCCGGGAAGCGCGACCGCCCTCGCCGAGCGGGTCCTGGCGACCGGCGGGTGCCCGGACGTGCTGCTCAACAACGCCGGGATGCTGCAGTTCGGGCCGCTGGAGGACATAACCGCCGAGCAGCTCGCCCAGCTCTACCAGGTCAACGTCTTCGGCCAAGTCGAGCTGATCCGGGCGCTGATACCCGCCATGCGCGAGCGCGGCAGCGGGCAGATCGTGAACGTCACGTCGCTGGGCGGGCGCATCGTCTTCCCGTTCTTTGCAGGCTATAACTCGACGAAGTGGGCGCTCGAGGGTATCTCGGAAGGGCTTTGGCACGAACTCAAGCCGTTCGGCATCCGCGTGAAGGCCATCGAGCCGGGATTCGTCGAGACGGCCATCTGGGGCAAGGTCCTGCCCGACTCAGACGAGGGACTGCCGGGGCGCGAGGAGTACCGGCCGTACGTGAAATCGATGCGCTCCTTCGAGGCCTCGATCACCGATCGGACCACGCCCGAGGAGTGCGCGCGCGAGATCTTCGACGCTATCGAGGACGATGGGGACCGTTTGCGTTACCCGGTCGCGGCCTACGCGAAGGTCATCGCCGGCGCACGTCGCTGGGCCGGCGACCAGGCCGAGATGCGGTTCTTCCACGAGCGCTGGATGGGCAAGGGAAGCTGAGGGCTCAGCGGTTGGCGCCACCCGAGGAGTCCCGGCTGCCTCCGGCCCCAGCGTCGGTCCCGCCGGTCCCGCCTGTGCCCCCAGAGTCGCCGCTACCCTGACCGCTGCCCCCGGAGCCGCCTGACCCGCCGGCATCCACCGGGGAAGCATCGGAGCCCGAAGACCCGGTTCCTGACCCGCCCGTGCCCGATCCCGACCCTGACCCGCCCGACGCCGCGGTGCCCCCGGAACCCGCACTGCTTCCGGAGCCGACCTTGGTGCCGGACCCGCTCGTGCCCGAGCCTGTGGCCTGGCCGGCGCCGCTTCCTGTGCGAGGCGACCCGTCGGCGGTACGCGATTCGGACCGCGACCGCGCACCGGCGTCCGGAGCGGCCGCCCGAGCCCGTGTGCCGGTCGTTTCCTCGTGGTGAGTCGGCACTCCGGCGCGAACGGTGGCCGTCGACCGTACGGGCGGAGTCTCGGGGACGGAAGCGTTCATCTGCGTCGAGACTCCGACGATGGCCGTGGTCGCAACGGCGCCCGTCGCCAGGGCGACCGCTGCGACTTTGGCAAGTGGCTGATCGAAGTGGGGGAGGACCTGGGTGGCTGTTTCGATCGGCCAGGGGCTCGAGCCGATGGAGTGCACGGCTCGGGCGATGAGCCCCTTCGATCCCACCGCTGCAGGCAGAAGCGGTAGGACCATGTGCATCTGCGAACCCGAATCCGCGCGAGCTTGCTCGCGGCGACAACGCGGACAGGATTCGAGGTGCTCGTCGAGCGCGGCTTGCTCGGGCGCCGATATTCCGGTCCCGGTGCGCCGGTACAGCAGCTCGACGGCGCTTCGGCAGGGGGGCTTGAGGTCACCCACCTGGGCGTATGCCTTGCCGAAAGCGTCGCGCGCGCGTGAAAGCACCACGTAGGTGGTCGGGATGGAGATGTCGAGCGCCGTCGCGATATCGGCGATGGGCTGCTCGTGCACCTCGCGCAGGATGAGTGCGGTGCGGTAGCGGGGCGAGACCCGGCGTAGCGCGAGCAGCACCGCCTCGGCGGTCTCTCGATCCGTCACCTCGGTCTCGATCTCGGCGGGAGCGGCAACATCCGAGAGCTGCTCGCCGTCGGGGGCCACGATGTCGGCCCGGGTCGAACGACGCACCATGTCGACACACACATGCCGCGCGACGCCGAACAGCCAGGCCGTCGGGTTCTCAACAGAATCGGGGTTCGCTGCCAGAAGCCGCGTGAAGACCTCCTGCGTGGCGTCGTTTGCGGCCTCGGGTGAGAGGAGCCGGGCGAGGCAGAAGCCGTAGACACGCTGATGGTACCGGCGGTAGACCTCCGCGAAGGCGACGTCGTCGCCGCGCAGGGCACGCGCAAAGACATCGGCGTCCGGCTTGCGCCGCAACGCGATGCCTTCGAACCCCCGTGCCAGTCCGCTGCTCACGTCACTCCCGTCCCCACATACGAGTATCCCACGATTCTGAGGCGGCGCACGGGGCCGGCCCCCAAGTCACCAGGCCGGCCCCTGCTGCCCCTTGCGGACGATGCCGCTATGCGAGCCGGCAACTCCCGTCACGAAGGCGATCGCGCAGCTGCTCCCTGAGCTGGTCGCCGCCGAGGCGCGAGCCGTCGCGCATGCGGGCACGCTCGCGATAGCGGTACTGCGACGCTGCGACCTGGCACGAGCCGTCGCGCAGCTGATCGCGGGTGCGCAACTGCGTTCCAGCACCCGCCACGCCGCTCATCGCGAACAGCAACGCCAAGCCGGCGGCCGTCACCTTGAGCATGGTCTTCATCGTTCTCAGCCCCTTCGCACTCCCGGTGTTCTTGCACGTACGTGAAGGAGTCGCACGAGGGTGGTTGAACTTACAGTGCGAATCTCGGGAGGTTCTCGGCGGATGCGTGGAAACGGGCGGGGGCTCGGCGCACGAGCCGAGAAGCCCTCACCCGCCGAGCAGCACCACGCGCACCGCATGCTCGCGGCCGTCGTCGACGAGCGGCACCGCCGTGCCGGGCAGCTCGGCCCCGTCGAGTTCGACGCGCGCCACGCCGCCGTTGACCGCGCGCGGGTTCTCGACCGCGATCGAGTAGCGGGTCGCGCCGTGGCGGTATTCGAGTTCGAATCCCGGCCAGCGCTTGGGGATGCACGGGTCCACGACGAGCTCGAGGCTCCCGGGCTCCGCCGAGCCCCCCTCGGCCTCTCGGACCTTGAGCCCCAGCAGCCAGTTCACCGCGACGCGGTAGAACCAGCTCGCCGAGCCGGTGTACCAGGTCCAGCCGCCTCGGCCGGTGTGCGGGGCGACCGCGTAGACGTCGGCAGCCACCACATAGGGTTCGACCTTGTAGCGTTCGGCACTCTCGCGGTCGAGCGCGTGGCTCACGGGGTTGATGAGGTCGAGCAGGGCTGCGGCTTCATCGCCGTCGCCGCGCATGAGGTAGGCGAGCGCGACCCATAGTGCGGCGTGCGTGTACTGCCCGCCGTTCTCGCGAACGCCCGGCACGTAGCCCTTGATGTAGCCGGGGTCGTGCACCATGCGGTCGAACGGCGGCGCCAGCAGCGCGATCAGCCCGTCCTCTCGGCGGACGAGCTTCTCGTCGACGGACTCGAGCGCCTCCTCGGCGCGCTCGGGGTCGCCGAGCCCCGAGATCGTCGCCCACGCCTGAGCGATGGCGTCGATGCGACACTCGTCGGCGTTGCGCGTGCCCAGCGGCGTTCCGTCGTCGAAGTAGGCGCGCCGGTACCACGCGCCGTCCCAGCTCGTCTCCTCGACCGCGCGCGCGAGCTCGGCGGCCCGCGTGCGGTAGCGCTCGGCGCGCTCCGGCTCGCCCATCCGCTCGCACACGGGCGCGAAACGCGTCAGCACGTAGCCGAGGAACCAGGCCATCCACACGCTCTCACCGCGGCCCTCGTGTCCGACGCGATTCATGCCGTCGTTCCAGTCGCCGCCGCCGATCAGCGGCAGCCCGCGCGTGCCGAGTGGTGCGCGCTCGAGCGCGCGCCAGCAGTGCTCGTAGACGGTGGCCGCGGTCTCGCTGATCGCCGGCTGCAGGTAGGCGTCCTCGGACTCGATGGGCAGCTCGGGACCTTCGATGAAGGCGGTCCGCTCGGCGAGCACGCTCGCATCGCCGGTCGCCTCGAGGTACTCGGCGACCACGAGCGGCATCCAGTGCCGGTCGTCCGAGAAGTGTGTGCGCACGCCGCGTCCCGAGAACGGCTGCCACCAGTGCAGCACGTCGCCCTCGGGGAACTGGTGCCGGCTCGCCTCGATGATCTGCTCGCGGACCAGGTCGGGCCGCACGTACAGCAGCGCCATCACGTCTTGCAGCTGGTCGCGGAAGCCGAACGCGCCGCTCGACTGGTACGTGGCCGTGCGGCCCCACAGGCGGCACGCCACGGCCTGATAGAGCACGGGGCCGTTGACGAGCAGGTCGAGCCGCTCGTCCGGGGTCCGTGCCACCACGGTGCCGAGAAGCCCGTCCCAGAACCCGCACGCGCGCGAAAGCGCATCGGCAGCCGCACCTGGTGCGCGGTGGTTCGCGACCAGCTCGCGCGCCTCCTCGAGCGTCGCGGTCTGGCCGAGCAGGAACGTCACGGTCTCCGAGGAGCCCGGAGCGACCTCGACGACCACCTGCAGCGCGCCGCAGTTGTCGTGGAAGCGGCCGGACACCTCGCCCAGGTGCGTGCGGTGCATCGCCGCAGGGTCCGACGTGCCGCGGTTGCGGCCGACGAACTCGCTGCGGCTGGCGGTCCAACTCGCGAGCGGGCGGTCGCACGCCACAAACGCGCAACGCCCGGGGAAGTCCATGTTGTAGTGGTTGTGCGCCGTGAGCATCTCGTTCTCGGCGTCGAACCAGGTGACCACGAGGTGCTGCGCCTTGCTGCGGGAATCGCCGAGCACCCACTCCACCAGGTGCGTCACCGACAGGCGCCGGGTCTCGTCGCCCAGGTTGGTCAGCCGCAGGTGGCAGACGCGCACCGGCTCGTCGGCCGCGACGAACCAGTCGAGCTCGTGGGCGATCCCGTGACTCGTGTGCTCGAAGCGCGTCGAGCCCCGCCCATGCCTGACGACGTAGGGCTCCGATGCGCGGACCGGCAGCGGCGTCGGGCTCCAGAACTCACCAGTCTGTTCGTCTCGGATGTAGAACGCCTCGCCGGAGCCGTCGGTCACCGGATCGTTGTTCCACGTCGTGATGCGGTTCTCGTGGCTGTTGAGCGCCCAGGTGCAGCCGACGCCGGCCTCCGTGACCATGCAGCCGAACTCCCGGTTGGCCATCACGTTGATCCAGGGGGCCGGGGTCGCGTCGTCGCCCTCGAGCACGATCACGTACTCGCGAGTCGCGGGATCGAAGCCGCCGAGGCCGTTGTCGAAGCGCAGTTCGGGGCGCGTGAACTCCGCCGTCGGCAGCGCCTTCGGCTCGCGGGCGGCCGTGAACGCGGGCGGGTGCCCGGGCATCTTGGCGCGGCGGTTGAGCTGCAGCTCGAGCGAGCCCGAGTCGCCGTCCAAGACGGCACGGGCGACCGACTCGAGCAGCGTGATCACGTCGGGGTGCATCTGGTCGCTGCGGCGCAGGAACACGCCGCCGGGCTTGTCGAGCAGCTGCAACGCGTGGCCGGTGCGCACCAGCAGCCGCAGCCGGTCGTCGAGCTCGTCGGAGTAGCCGGTGGGCCGCGTGTTGAGGATCACCAGGTCGCCGACGAGCCCCTTGTGCCGCCAGTACTGGTGGGCCAGAAGCGCCTGGCGCACCAGCGGCGCATGGTCGAGCTCCTCGACCCTCACGAGCAGGATCGGCCAGTCGCCCGACACGCCGATGGACCACAGGCCGCTCACGGGCAGGCCGTTCTCGGCGGGGGTCTTGAGCTTGAGCGGGGAGTACGGGTTGGTCAGCAGCAGGCGGCTGGCGAGCCGCTCCAACGTGACCGCCTCGGCGGGCGTGATGCCGAGATCGCGCAGTTCGAGTTGCGCCGAGGTCCACGCTAGGTCGATGGCGCGCTGCGCACTGCGCACGTCGTGGTACTTCTCGGTGAGCCGGATCGCTTCTTCGCGGGAGCGGGCGACGCCGGTGGCGAACGCGAGCCGCACGGTCTCGCCCGGGCCCACCTCGACGCTGCGACGCATCGCGCAGCACGGGTCGAGCACCGCGCCCTGCGAGCCGCCGAGCTCGCCGCCGGCCTCGACCTTCGCCGGCCGGTCCACGCCACGCAGCCTGCCGAGAAACGCCGCTCGGTCGGTCTCGTAACTCCAAGAGCACGGCATCGCCTCGCACGCGACGAGATGCAGGCCCCATATGCGCTTCTCGGTCGAACTGCGCGGGCGGCGCGTGAACAGGACCGCGTTGTTCTCGGGCACGGCCTCGGTCTCGACGAACAGGTTCGAGAACGACTTGTGCGCCTGGTCAGCAGCCTGGGGCACGAGCGCGATCTCGAAGTAGGAGGTCACCTCGAGCCGGCGCGCACGCATCCCTCGGTTGGAAAGCGAGATGCGACGCACCTCCACGTCGTCTTCCGGCGAGACCACGACCTCGATCTCGGTGGCGAGCTCGCCGTCGACGCGGAAGAAGATCGCCTTGTCGGGCGCGAAGGTGACCCGGTATTCGTCGGGCTCGATGGGCCACGGGTTGTGCGGCGCCGAGAAGACCTCGCCGGAGTCGACGTCGCGCAGGAAGAAGAAGGTGCCCCACACGTCGCGGGTCACGTCCTCGCGGTAGCGCGTCACGCTCGTGCCCTGCCAGCGCGAGTAGCCCCCGCCGCCGTTGGTCACCATGACGGAGTAGCTGCCGTTGGACAGGAAGTGCGTGGAGGGCACGGGTGTCTCTGCGGTGGGGTAGGTCCGGGCGACGACGGGCGGAAGCTCGCGGACGCTGCGGACCTCGGCGACCTCCTCGACGTGCGGGCTCACGAGCTGGACATGCCGGGGCACGCGCTCCTGCAGCAGTAGCTCGGCGCTCGCGACCATGGGGTCGGCGTGGAAGCGCTCGACCATCGACTCGGCGGCCAAAGCGTTGACCAGCGCGAGAAACGCCATGCCCTGGTGGTGCGCGAAGTAGCTGCGCACGACCGCGCGCGTATGGCCCGCGGGCACGCGGCCCGGCGTGTAGTCGAGTGACTCGTAGTAGCCGTAGCGCCCCTCGGCGCCCTCCACCGTGAACTTGTCGAGGTTCGACAGCACGGCCTGAGCGTCGACCGGCAGCGCGAGGATCGAGGCGTAGGGCGCGACGACCACGTCGTCGGACAGGCCGCGCTTGAGGCCCAGCCCCGGCACGCCGAACGCCTGGTACTGGTAGACGAGGTTGGCGTCCTTGGCGTTGAACGCCGACTCCGAGACGCCCCACGGCACGCCGCGCTCGGCACCGTAGCCCATCTGGCGCGCCACGACCGTCGAGTACGTCTCGGACAGCAGTGTGCCGGGCCAGTCGCGCATGACGAGCAGCGGCATCAGGTACTCGAACATGCTCGCGCTCCAGCTCACGAGCGCGCGCCCGTCGCGGGTCTTGGTCAGCGAGCGGCCGAGCCGGAACCAGTGCTCCTGGGGCACGTCGCCCTTGGCGACCGCGAGGAAGCTCGCCAGCCGGCACTCGGAGGCGATGAGGTCGTAGTAGCTCGCGTCGAGCCGGCCCTCGGACAGGTTGTAGCCGATCGAGAACAGCCCGCGGTTGTCGTCGTAGAGCATCGTGAAGTCGGTGTGCTCCCACATCTCGCGCGCGATGTCGGCGCACAGACGGACGCGCGCCAGCAGCTCGACGCACGCGGGCCGGCCCTCGCGGATCCCCGCGGCGACCGAGGCGGCCCACTGCGACTCCTCGCCGCGGCCGTCCGCCAGCGCGTCGAGTTCCGCGAGCGCCTCGGCCAGGCCCTCGGCCAGCCCCACGAGGCTCGGCACGAAGTCCAGGAGCGGACGAAGCGCCTCCCGCTCGCGCACCGAGTGCGGCGCCTCGCCGAGAAGCCCGGCCCACGGCGCCAGCTCGGCCAGCAGCTCCGAGGGCCCGCGCAGTGCCCGCGCCGCGTCGGCGACCGACGCGTGCAGCGCCGGCAGGCCGCCGATCGGCACGACGACCCCCGAGCCGGCGCGGTCGGTGATCGCGCCGCTCTCGGGACCGGCGTCGGCCGGATCCGTGATGCCGTCGAGCAGATCGACCGCCTCGTCGGCCATCACGCAGAGGCGCTCGAGCAGCGCCGCCCACTCGCCGAGGTCGTCGGGCGGCTCGGACAGCGCGAGCGAGCGCTCGATGGACTCGAGAGCGTCGTGCAGCGCGCGCACCCGCTCGACCGGCCCGATGTGCTCCGAGCACCCCACGAGGTCCTCGATGGCGAGGCGCACCGCATCGGCAGCGCCGTCGATGAGCTGCGGGCCCAAGACGGGGGCCTCCGAGGCCTCGAGCAGGCCGATCCGCAGCACGAGCAGGTGGCCGGCGAGGTTGCCGGAGTCGACGGTCGAGACGTACGCCGGACGCAGCGGCTCGAGGGTGCGCACGTCGTACCAGTTGTAGAAGTGGCCGTGGTAGCGCTCGAGTCCGGCCATCGAGTGCAGCGTCTCGGAGATGCGGTCGTTCATCCCGGCGATCGTGAGGTAGCCGAGGTCGTAGGCGCCGAGGTTGCCGAGCAGCTGCAGCCCGATGTTGGTGGGCGAGGTGCGCCACGCGACCTCCCCGCCGGGGTCCTCCTGGAAGTTGTCGGGCGCGAGGTAGTGGCCTTCCGGGGTCACGAAGGCGTCGAAGAAGCGCCAGGTCTTGCGCGACAGCCGACGCAACGCGAGACGCTGGCCGTTGGCGAGCTCGACCGGCTCGCGGCCGGGCAGGGGGACCGAGACGAAGTGTGCGGCGAGCGGGCCGGCCAGCCACACCGCGGCGATCACGGCGGCCACCAGTGCCCGCGCCCACGACCCGTCCCCGAAGGCGAGCTCGGTGCCGCCTGCGGTCAGCCGCGGCAGCCACACGCCCGCCGCGAGCAGCGCGACGGCTGCGACGGCCGCGGGCCCCATCGCCCGCCAGAACGCGTTGCGCGTGGTGCCTGCGCGCTTCTCGGCGTCGGCGGCGGTCTCCCACTCCAGCAGCTTGCGGCCGGTCACGAAGCGGCGCCACACCGCCCTGCCGGCGGCGTCGAGCATCAGCCACGCCTGGTGCGGCAGCGTCGCGAGCGACAGGGCCGCGCGCTGCGTGTCGAGCCGGAAGTCACGCGCGATCGACGGCGCGATCGAGACGAACGAGACCGACCGCGGCCTGAACAGCAGCGAGTCGGCGAGCGAGAAGTAGACGGGGAACAGCACGAGCAGCGCGACGAGCAGCGGCCACTCGGGGGCCGTGTCGGGAAGCGCGAGCCAGCCCAGCGTGAGCAGCAGCACGATCGACGGCGCGGCCATCGAGCGGCGCAGGTTGTCGAAGATCTTGTAGCGCTGCAGCCCGGAGAGGGGGTTGGGTGTCATGCGGCCCGTGGCGTCCGGGATGCGGCCGAACAGGTAGGGCAACGTCTGCCAGTCGCCGCGGACCCAGCGGTGCAGGCGCGACGCCGCAGCCAGGTAGTTCGCGGGGTAGTCGTCGAGCACCTCGATGTCGCTCGCGAGCGCGGTGCGCAGGAACGAGCCCTCGATCAGGTCGTGCGACAGCAGTGCGTTCTCCGGGAACCGGCCGTCCAGGATCGCCCGGAACACGTCGACCTCGAAGATGCCCTTGCCGGTGAAGGAGCCCTCGCAAAAGACGTCCTGGTAGGTGTCGGAGACCGCTTGGGCGTACGGGTCGATGCCGGTGGGGCCCGAGTACAGGCCCGCGAACCGCGACCGGCGTGACCCGGTCAGCGTCATGCCGACCCGGGGCTGCATGAGGCCGTAGCCGCTCTTGACCCGGGCGTCGCCGGGCTCGATGCGCGCACGGTTGAGCGGGTGCGCGATCGTCGAGACCAGCTTGCGCGCACCGTCGCGCGGCAGCACCGTGTCGGCGTCCAGTGTGATGATGAAGGTGGCGCTGCGGCGCATCGCCGAGTCGCCCAGCCGGGTGGTGAACGACGTCCCCGGCTCGCCCCGCAGCTCGGCCGCCAACTCCACGAGCGCTCCGCGCTTGCGCTCCCATCCCATCCAGGTGCCTTCGGTCTCGTTGAAGCGGCGTTCCCGGACCAGCAGGTGGAAGGGGCGGATGCCGTGCTCGACCTCGTAGCGGTCGTTGAGCTCGGTGATGCCCTGCGCCGCCGCCTCGATGATCCGCTCGTCCCCGTCGGCATGCTTGTCCGAGGCGCCCTTCAGATCGCCGAGCAACCCGAACGCGAGGTTCTCGTCCCTGTTCGCCAGGTACGTGATCTCGAGGTTCTCGATGACCGAGCGCGTCGCGCCGACCGACGACAGCAGCGCCGGTACCACCACGAACGTGCGGTGGGCCTCGGCCAACGGTTGGCGGTGATCGAGCTTGGGGAGCACGCGCGGCGGGAAGACCGCCGACGACATCCGGTTCACGAACGCGACCGCCACCTCGGTCGCCGGGATCAGCGCGAGCAGGCAGAGCAGCGCGGTGCGCGTCGGGCCCGCTCCGCGGTAGGTCGCGTACGCCGCGAGCCCGGCGACCTGCACGGCGAGCAGCGCCGCGCCCGTTCCCCAGTAGTAGAAGCCCTTGTTGCGCAGCGGACCGCGGTAGATGCGTTCCCGCAGCCGCGGCCGGTAGCCGACGCGACGCTCCAGCTCGTAGCGACCTCCGCCGATGAGCCAGTGCCCCACATGGCCGCGCACGGCGTCGGTCGGGTCGGTCGCGAGCGACTCCCGGCACAAGGCGAGGGCCTCGCCCGTGACGCCGAGCTCGGACTTCTCACAGTGCTTGGCCATGAGCTCGAGCGCGTGGCGGTAGCGGTCGCGGCTCTCGAAGTCCATGACCGCGTAGGTGCCGGACGGATCGCGGCGCAGCTCGTGCTCGACCAGCGAGACCGCCTCGAAGAACTCCCGCCACTCGTACGCATCCAGGAAGCGGATGCTGGTGATCGCGTTCGCGATGGAGATCTGGTCGGCTGCTTGGAGGTGCTGGTGCTCGGCTGCCTCGGCTTCAAGTCGGATGCCGCGCGACACGAGGCGCTGCTCGAGCCAGCGGTTGACCGGCTCGGCGCCCGCCTCGAGGTCCGCGAGGCGCTGGGCGAGCCGCACGTAGAAGGGCGCCTCGGCCGTCTGCGTCGCGGCGTCGAGTTCGCTGACGACGTCAGCGAGCGGCTGGGGGTCGTCGTCTTGCGCGGCGAGGACCAGGCGCTCGGCCCACGAGTCAGCTTCGCGCTCGGCCCGCATCGAGGCCACCACCGCGCCCGAGAGCCGGTTGAGGTTCTCGACGAGCGCGATGCGCAGCATGATCGGCGTGGCCCACACCTCGCCGATGGTGAGCGCACTCACGTCCTGGTAGCCGGTGATGAACGAGTGCAACACGGCGGCATCGAGACGCGAGTCCGTGTGGGAGACCAGCGACAGCAGCGCTTCGTAGATGCGCGGGAACCCGGCGAGCCTTCCCGCCGTGACGCGCGGGAGTTCGATGCCGTAGTGCGGCGGCAGGTCCTCGCGGACCAGCAGGACCTGCTCCTCGACGAGGTAGTAGTTGTCGAGCAGCCACTCGCCGGCCGGGCTTGGCGGTGCACCCGCCCGTGCGGCGCGCGCCAGTTCGCGGTTGTCGGCCTCGAGCGCGGCCGCTGCGTTCTCGTTGAGTGCGATCAGCGGGGTGGTCTTGATGCGGGTGTCGGTGACCCAGCGCTGGGTGGCGGCGATGCCCCGGGCCTCGTCGGCGAGCCTCTCGGCGGAGAGCAACTCGTCGCGCAAGGGCGCCTCGCGTCGGCCGCGGGGCGGCATCTGGTCGATCGGGGGCATCCGGATCCTCTCGGGCTGGGTCGACGACGTGCGCGCACGCGTGTAGGTTTTGTCTATTCCCGACGAGCGGAGCCGCAGGCGGCACGCTCGGCACGGTTCTTGCGCGTGCATACCCCGTGGGGTATACTGCGTCGGCATACGTCCCGACTGAGGAGTGAGTCGAATGGCCCAGAAGCAGGCCGAGAAGAAGAAGAGCAGCCCGACCACGGTCATACTCATCGTGGTCGGAGTGATCGCAGCCGTGATCGTTGGATGGAACCTGATGAAGCCCGCGGGCGGCGGAACGGCCGGTGTGCGCAACGTGGACACCGCCGGAGCGCAGCAGGCCATCGCGGCCGGTGCCCGCATCATCGACGTCCGCACGGCCGGCGAGTACGAGATGGGTCATATCCCGGGCGCCGAGAACGTGCCGGTCGACCAGATCGCGACCGCCGCCGAAGCCTGGGACCGCAACGCCGACTACGTCGTCTACTGCGCGGTCGGCTCCCGCTCCACCGGCGCGGTCCAGACGATGCAGTCGATGGGCTTCAAGAACATCGCCCACCTCAACGCCGGCATCCAGAGCTGGACCGGAGGCGACCTGCAGACCGGAAGCGAGCAGGGCAAGGCCGAGACCAAGATCGAGACCGCCGGAAAGCCGGTGCTCGTTGAGTTCTACACCGACACATGACCGAGCTGCGTGAAGATGAAGCCCGTGGTCGACGGGCTCGAGAAGTCGTACGGTGAAAAGGTCGAGTTCCGCAGGCTCAACGTCGAGAAGGACCAGGCTGCGGTCGAGCTGGCGAACTCGATGGGGATCCAGTACGTGCCTACGTTCCTCTACGTCAACACTGACGGCACCGTTGCCGGGCAGGTCGTGGGCGAGCAGGCCGAGGAGCAGATGAAGCAGGCGCTCGACAAGCTGCAGTAGCACGGACGCGCTCATCGGCTGAGAAAGTCGTTCATCGCGATATCGCCACCGAGCGGCCCCCATGCGGGGCCGCTCGTCGTATTCACCCGTCTCGTGTGCCCGATGCGCCCCGAGCCGCGGGTATATCGGTGTCAGGTCTCAACGACCGGGACGGCAGACAAGGTCTCCACGGCAGCGGACTCGGATTGGTCGTAAGAAGGAGAACGGTTCCTCAGGTACGTCAGACTGGTTCGAAAGGTTCGTCCGTGTCCTGCGTATCGGGGCACGAAGTGCACGGAAAGGATCGAGCCGCACGTGGGACCGGGCCAAGCTGCGCTGGCTTGACGAGGATGCGGCCGCAAGAGAAGCGGTCGGCCAAGAGTCCTCGAGGATAGCCCTTTGGAGGGGTCCCAGGAGCAGACGCGAAGGCCGTCCCGGTCAACGTCAATCAGCGGCGCCGAGGCAAGAAGGACCCATAGCACTGCGCTTCGGCGGCGAACGGAAAGAGGCGGACCCGAAGGTCCGCCTCTCTCATGTGAACACGCGGCCGTGGTCGGGGGACGCCGCGTCTACACCGCTTCAGGCCCGCTCTCTCCGGTTCGGATGCGGATCGCTTCCTCCACCGGGGTCACGAAGATCTTGCCGTCTCCGATCCTGTCGGTGCGGGCGGCCATGACGATGGCGTCGAGACAGTCCTGGACCTCGTGGTCGTGGACGACCGCCACCACCGAGATCTTCGGCAGCAGGTCGATGACGTACTCCTCACCGCGCCACTGCTGGGTGATGCCCTTCTGGATGCCGTGGCCCTTGACCTCGTAGACGGTCAGGCCGTTGTGGCCGAGGCCGACGAGGGCCTCCTTGACCGAGTCCATGCGCTCCGGGCGCACGATCGCCTCGATGCGCTTCATCTATGCCTCACCTCCCACAGGCTTCGGGTGTGCGACACCGACAGGTACCTCGCCGAGCGAACCCTCGCCAAGCGGGCCGGAACCCACGAGGTCGGGGTAGGCCAGCACGCCCATCTCGGTCGGGTCGAGGCCGGCGAGCTCGTCAGCCTCGCTCGAGCGCAGGGCACCGAACGCTGCCTGCACCTTGAAGAACGCGTAGTGCATGCCGAACGACCACACGACGACGGTGACGACCGCGACCAGCTGCGCGACGAGCTGGCCGGCGTTGCCGTAGAACAGGCCGGTCACCGCGCCCTCGACGCCGTTCCAGCCGGCGCCGTACGAGCCGTCGGCGAACAGGCCGAGCGCGATCATGCCCCACGCGCCATTGACGCCGTGGACCGAGACCGCACCGACCGGGTCGTCGACCTTCATGACGCGTTCGACGAAGACGACCGAACCGACGACCAGCAGGCCGCCGATGAAGCCGATGATGATCGAGGCCCACGGGGTGACGAACGCGCACGGCGCGGTGATGGCGACCAGTCCGGCGAGCATGCCGTTGACGGCCATCGACGGATCAGGCTTGCCCCACATCTTCCAGACCAGGAACATCGCCGAGAGGCAGCCGGCCGAGCCGGCGAGCATCGTGTTCGCGATGATGACGGGGAAGCGCAGGTCGGTGGCGGCCAGTGTGCTCATGCCGTTGAAGCCGAACCAACCGAACACGAGGATGATCGTGCCCAGGATCGCCATCGGGATGTTGTGGCCGGGGATCGCGACCGGGGTCCCGTCGGCCTTGAACTTGCCGAGGCGCGGACCGATCACCATGGCGCCCGCGAGCGCTGCGAAACCACCGACGGCGTGAACCACGGACGAGCCGGCGAAGTCCACCGCGCCGTTACCGAAGCCGAAGTTGGCACCCAGCGTGGCGAGCCAGCCGCCGCCCCACATCCACATACCGAACAGCGGGTACACGAGCGCGCCCATGAACACGCCGAAGGGCAGGAACGCCGAGAACTTCCAGCGCTCGGCCATGCCGCCCGTGACGATGGTGGCGGCGGTGTCCATGAACACCATCTGGAAGAGGAAGAACACCATGACCGCTGGGTCGTAGGTACCGTCACCCAGCGAGCCGAGGAAGAAGCCCTTGGTGCCAGCCAGTGCGTTGGCGCCCAGCTTCACGGCGTCGCCGGTGAGGATCGCCTCCGCTCCCGGTGCCCAGTAGAACGCGCCGAGCGAGCCGAACTGCAACGCGAAGCCCACCGCCCAGTAGGCGAGCGCTCCAACGGCGAAGATCACGAAGTTGGTCATCGCGACGTGGGCGGCGTGCTTCGCCCGGCAGAAGCCGGTCTCGACCAGCATGAATCCGGCCTGCATGAAGAAGATCAGGCAGACGCCGACGGTCAAGAAGAAGATGTTCATCGAGACCTTGAGGGTACCGGCGTCGGCACCGATCTCCTCGAGAGTCGGTGCACCGGCCGTCTCGGCCGTCACCGCGTTGATGCCGCCGTAGTTGCTGCCGGTCGGGTCCGCAGCCGCGAACGCCGCCATCACGAAGAAGGCGACGAGTGCGAAGACAACGGTCCTCACGGCGGCACGGCGGAAGATGTCGGGCATACGCCCCTGGATAGCGCTCGGGTCGAACATGCGGTTGATGATCGATCGCATCGGCGCATCCACCTCCTGTCGTGTCGGGCCCGGACTGGTGGTCCGGGCCGTTTCCGGGAAACGAACTCGCCGCACTCCGTTGGACGGCGCGCACGGGGTGGCCGACCCCGAGAAGGGACGCTTCGCGACCCTCGGCAACGACGCTACGGGTCGCGTGTTTCGACGCGATTTCGACCCCGCCAAACCTGCGTGAAGTCTGCGTGAACGGATTCGGGCCTCACCGCGTCGGCGCACGGTGATATACTCTCGGCTCGCACGGGGACGTAGCTCAGCTGGGAGAGCATCGGCTTTGCAAGCCGAGGGTCGAGGGTTCGAGCCCCTTCGTCTCCACCAACGCGCATAACGGAAGGGCGGTTCGGGCACTGAGCCCGGGCCGCCCTTCCGAGTCTTGCGGGTCGGCCGAAGAGTCTCGGACCGCTCGACTCAGACGCGCGGTCGCGGTCCGCGCGCGGCCTGTCGTGGCTCAACGGGAACAATCCTGACAGCAACGTCTTCGGTTTATCGCGCACGCTGTGCGCCGGAAGCGATGGAGAAGGTGGCCACGATGTACGACGACGACATCCCGCGTGAGCCGGACACCTCCGGTGAGCCGATCGAGCGCGACCATGGGGTCTTCATCGAGAGCCGCAAGCACGAGGACCGGCCCGATGACGAAGGCCGGGACTTCGACGGCGGCCAGGACCGCGATCCGGAGCTGTGGGGCGCGCAGCGCCCGCTGCTCGAAGAAGACGAGGACGACGGCCTGAAGCTGGCGGGTTTCTCGGAGGACGCGATCCCGGCGATCTTGGACGCGATGGGTGACGACGCGGCTGAGCCTTTGCACGACGCGCCCAACGGGACCAGCGCGACCGGCAGCCCCTTCGAGCCCGATCACGGCGGATTTCCCGAGCGCGACTGAGCGTGGCCGGGTCGCAGCGCTAGCGTACGCGCGGGCGCGGGCGTACTCTGCACTCTCGTAGGCAGCCGCGAGGGGCGGCTCTTTCGAGGGAGACACATGGCGCGCATGCTCAAGAGCGTCCTGCTCGGCCGGGCGATGCACAATCAAGACGTCGCCCACCAGCGGCTCAGCAACCCGATCGCGTTGGCGGTCTTCTCGAGCGATGCGCTCTCATCGACCGCGTACGCGACCGGCGAGATCCTGCTCGTGCTGGCGGTGGCGGGTGCGGCCGCGCTCAAGCTGACCGTGCCGATCGCCGTCGCCGTGTGCATCCTGCTGGTCATCGTCGTGATGAGCTACCGGCAGACCATCAAGGCCTATCCGCTCGGCGGCGGTTCGTACCGGGTGGCGAGTGACAACCTGGGCACGACGGCCGGACTGGTCGCGGGGGCCTCCCTGCTGGTCGACTATGTCCTCACCGTCGCGGTGTCCGTCTCAGCCGGCGTGGCGGCGATCACCTCGGCCGCACCCGAGCTGCTCGCCTGGCGCGTTCCGATCGCACTCGGCTTCGTCGCCCTGCTCGCCGTCGCCAACCTGCGCGGCGTCAAGGAGTCAGGGGCCCTGTTCGCGGTGCCGACCTACGGGTTCGTCAGCATCATCGCGGTCACCGTCACGATCGGACTGTTCCGGCTCATCACGCAAGGCGCTGAGTCCATCGCGATCCCGCACACCGAGGTAGTCGAGGCCACGGCACCGCTGACGGCGTTCCTCATCGCCAAGGCGTTCGCGTCCGGATGTGCCGCCATGACCGGCGTTGAGGCCATCGCCGACGGCGTGGCGGTCTTCCGCGAGCCGACCGCCAAGAACGCGCGGCTCACGATCACGTGGATGGCGGGCATCCTCGTGTTCCTGTTCCTCGGGCTCTCTGTCCTGGCCGTCGCGGCTGGCGTCCAGCCCACCCACGAGACGGTGATCAGCCAGCTCTCGCGCCAGCTCTACGGCACGGGTTGGCAGTACTTCCTGGTCACCGCGTTCACGACCGCGATCCTCATCATCGCCGCGAACACCGCGTACGCCGACTTCCCTCGGCTGGCGTCGTTCCTGGCCGCCGACGACTTCCTGCCGCACCAGATGCGCGACCTGGGCCACCGGGCCGTCTTCAGCAACGGCATCATCCTGCTGACCGCCGCTGCCGCGGGGCTCATCGTGATCTTCGGCGGCGAGACGAGCCGCCTGATTCCGCTGTACGCGCTCGGCGTGTTCACGTCGTTCACGCTCTCCCAGGCGGGCATGGTCATGCACCACCGCAAGGAGCGCGAGCCGCGTTGGCAGACATCAGCCGTCATCAACGGGTTCGGCGCGTGCGTCACGGCCGTCGTGCTGGTGGTCGTGACGGTCTCGAAGTTCGTCGACGGAGCGTGGATCGTCGTGCTGCTCATCCCGACGATCATCGCGTACTTCCTGTGGGTGCGTCGGCAGTACGACCGCGTGCGCGCCGAGCTCAAGATCCGGCCCGAGGAGCTCACCGACCTCAACTGGCAGTCGTACAACCGCATGCACAACCACGTCATCGTGCTCGTCAAGGAGATCGACCGGCGGCTCATCCGCGCGATCCAGTACGCCAAGGGCATCCGTGCCGACCGCGTCGAGGCGCTCTACGTCGACATCGCGGGTGATGCGGACCGGATGCGTGCCGAGTGGGCAGCGGCCGACTTCGGCGTGAAGCTCACGGTCGTCGAGTCACCGTTCAGAGAGATCGTCGGTCCGATCATGGAGTACGTGCGCGGCATCCCGCGTCCCACCCGGGACCACGTCGTCACCGTGATCATGCCTGAGTACGCCGCCGAGAACATCGCGGACACGCTGCTGCACGACCAGACGTCGCTCTTCCTCAAGACCTCACTGTTCGGCCAGCCCGGCGTGATCGTCACCGACGTGCCGCTGCGCATCGGCGACCTCGGCGAGCCGACGGCCGCGGAGACCCCGGCGCCGAGCGCCGCGGCGGAGTAGCGGGTCGCGTCAGCCGTGCTCGGGTGCGGCTGCGGTCTGCTCGGGCTCGATGCCGAACGCCTTGCGGATTGCGCTCTCCTCGAGCGACCCCTCGACGAGCAGCAGCATCTGGTCGCCTGCGACGAGCACGGTGTTGCCGCGTGCGGCCTGCACGTAGCCGTCCTTGGCGAGGATGGCCATGACCGTGACGTTGGGCGGCAGCGGGACCTCGAGCAGCTTGTGCCCGACTGTTTTCGCGTCCTCCGGCAAGGTGAGTTCCTCGACCGAGACGCCGTCGGCCTGCAGCTTGAGCAGCGTCGTGAGGTCTCCCAGGCCGATCTGCTTCTCGATGAGGCCCTGGAGCACGGCGGTCGACGAGATCGCGACGTCCACACCCCACTGCTTGTCGTAGAGCCACTCGTTTTGGGGGTGGTTCACCCGTGCGAAGACCGACCCGACCCGGTAGTGCTTCGCGAGCATCGCGACGACCAGGTTGTCCTCGTCGTCTCCCGTGACCGCGACGAGCAGGTCCGTGCCCTCGATGCCGGCGGTCTCGAGCACCTCGAGCTCGCAGGCGTCACCCTCGAGCGCCTCGGCTTGCGGCACCATCGCGCGCACGTGCTCGATGCGGTCGCCGCGCTGGTCGATCACGGTGACCTCGTGCTCGGCGACGAGCTGCTCGGCGAGGAACGCACCCGTCTTGCCGGCACCGACGATGACGATCCGCATCGTCACTCACCCGCCTTCAGTCCGAAGATGCCGCGCAGCTCGTCGAGCCCGTCGCGGCGCGTGGTCACGTAGAGCCGGTCGGCGGCCTCGATCACCAGCTCCGGCGTGGGCATGACCGCCTTGCCGTCGCGCACCAGCACGCCGACCCGGAAGTCGCCCGGCCGGTCGAAGTCGCCGACCGGCATGCCGGCCTGCGCCTCCGTGGCGAGCACCTGGATGGTGATCACCTCTCCGCCGCCGAAGATGCGCTCCGTGTGCACCGTGGGCTCGAGGATCATGGTGAGCAGCTTGCGGCCGGCCCAGCGCACGCTCGAGATCGTGGGGATACCGAACTTCTCGTAGACGCTCGCTCGCCGAGGGTCGAAGATGCGCGCCACGACGGTCTCGACGCCGAAACGCTCGCGTGCCACGCGCGCCGACACGATGTTGGAGTTGTCGCCGGCGGTGACCGCGGCGAACGCGTCGGCGCGCTCGATGCCGGCCTTGACCAGCGTCTCGCGGTCGAAGACCTCGCCGACGAGCTTGCGCCCGGCGATCTCCTCGCCGTACTCCGCGAACACGCGCGGGTCGCGGTCGATCACCGCGACGGTGTGTCCCTCGGACTCGAGCATGTGCGCGAGGTGGCGGCCCACCCGCCCGAACCCGCCGATGACGACGTGCATGTGTGTCGGCTCCTCCCTCAGGGGCATGCGCCGCACCCCGCTCATGCGGGGCGCGACGTGCAGACCATGCTAGTACCGCGCACCCATCCGCGCCAGACGCCACGGCCCCGGCGAACGCGCCAAGGGTACGATGCACTCATCGGAGTCGACCGGCTGGAAGGGACACCCTTGCGGATCCACACGATCATGCACGTGCCGTTCGAGGGCGCGGGCGAGATGTCTGCCTGGGCCGAGGCGCGTGGCCACGCCATGAGTGAGGGCTTGGCGCTGCTCGAGACCTTCCCGCCAGTCGGCGAGGTGGACCTCCTACTCGTGATGGGCGGGCCGATGGCGGCCGACGACGAGGCCCACCACCCGTGGCTTGCCGCCGAGAAGCGCTATATCGCCGACGCGATCGAGGATGGCGCGCTCGTGCTGGGCGTGTGCCTGGGCGCGCAGATCATCGCCGACGTGCTCGGCGGCACCGTCCGCCGAAACCCCCACCGTGAGATCGGCTTCTGGCCGGTGCATCGAGCTGCGGGTGCGGCAGGCGATCCGGTCTTCGGGGCGTTTCCGCGCGAGCTCGTCGTGGGGCACTGGCACGGCGACACGTTCGACCTTCCCGGCGCGGCGCAGCCGGCGCTCTCCAGCGAGGCGACCGCCAACCAGGCGTTCTCGGCAAGGGGAGGGCGCGTGGTCGGGCTGCAGTTCCACCTCGAGTGGTCCGAGGAGGGGTTGCGCACGCTCGCGCTCGAGTGCGCCGACGAGCTCGAGGCCGGCGGCGAGTGGGTCACACCAGCCCCCGACATGCTCGAAGAGGCCGAGGAGTACCTGCCGGTGTGTCGCGAGGAGCTGTTCGCTCTGCTCGATCGGCTCGCCGCCCGGATGCTCCCCGATTCGGAGAGGCCGAGCCGTGCCTGACGCGATCGTCTCGGTACGCGGACTCGTGAAGCGCTTCGGCGACTTCACTGCGGTCGATGGGGTCAGCTTCGAGGTCGCCCGCGGCGAGGTGTTCGGGCTTCTCGGCCCGAACGGAGCGGGCAAGACGACCACCATCTCGGTGCTGTCGTGTCTGCTTGAGCCCGACGGCGGCGAGGCGTTCGTCGCCGGCCACGACGTGCGCACTCAGTCGCTCGAGGTCAGGCGCGCCCTTGGCGTCGTGCCCCAGGAGATCGCGCTGTACCCGACGCTCACCGCCGTCGAGAACCTGCGGTTCTGGGGCCGGATGTACGGCCTGTCGGGAGCCGAGCTCGACACGGCGGTCGCCGAGGGCCTCGAGCTTGCCGGGCTCGAGGACAAGGCGCGCTCGAAGGTCGAGACGTTCTCCGGCGGCATGAAGCGCCGCATCAACATCGCGGCCGGCACGCTGCATCGTCCGCAGGTCCTGATCATGGACGAGCCCACCGTCGGCATCGACCCGCAGAGTCGCAACCACATCCTCGACACGGTGCGTGAGCTCAACGCCTCAGGCGTCACGGTGATCTACACCTCCCACTACATGGAGGAGGTGGAGGCGCTGTGCGACAGGATCGCCATCGTGGACCACGGACGCGTCATTGCGATGGGCACGCTCGAGGAGCTGCGCGCGCTCGTCGGCGACGAGGACCGCCTGCGCATCACCACCGACGCCGACAGCCCGGTGCCACTCGACGCGGTGCGCGCCGTCGACGGCGTGAGCGATGCCGAGCAGACCGGCGCCGAGCTCGAAGTTCTCGCCCCCGACGCCGCCGCGGTGCTGGGCGGCGTGGTCGAGGCGCTCTCGGCCTCAGGCGTGCACGTGCGGGCCATCGAGGTCGCCGAGCCGAACCTCGAGAGCGTGTTCCTGCACCTCACCGGCCGCGGCCTGCGCGACTGAGCATGACGCGCAGCTGGCACATCGCCGTCAAAGACATCATCGTCTGGGTGAGAGACCCATCGGCGATGGGCGTCTTGCTGCTCATGCCCGCCGTGTTGATCTTCATCCTGGGGTCGGCCCTGGGCGGCATGGGCGGCGACGGCACGAGCGGCATCGACGTCGCCATCGTCGACCTGTCGCGCGGCGGCGCCGTGCCCGTCGGCAGTGACAGGCCGCCCTCCGACGATCTCGTCGAGGTCCTGTCGGGCGCTGAGCGACTCACGGGGCTGTTCGACGTCGTGATGCTGCCGACGGAGCGCTCGGCCAGAAGCGCGATCCGGCAGGGCACCCTCGCCGCTGCGCTCGTGATACCGCGCAACTTCGATGACGATGTCGCTAGCGGCCGGGACGCGACGCTCGTGGTCCTGAAGGACCCGGGGTCGGCGCTGGGGGCCGACATCTGGGAGAGCGTCATCACCGCCTACGCTTCGACCTTCTCGGCAGCATCCGTGAGCGTCCAAAGCGCGCTTGCCGCCGTGGCCCAGGGCAATCCGGCGGCGGCCGGTGCGCCGGGCACGACCGGCCGGATCACGGGCGAGGCGGTCGCGGCGGTCACCGATGACGAGGCCGACGGGCGGGTGGAGGTCGTCGACGACGAGCTGTCCGGCGTCGTTCAGGTCACGGCGCTCGACTACTACGGGCTGTCGATGATCTCGATGTTTCTGATGTTCGGCGCGATGTTCGGCGCGTTCTCGACGATCCAGGAGAACCGCGAGCAGACGATGAGCCGGCTCATGGCCAGCCCGACACCGCGCTACCAGATCGTGGCCGGCAAGACGCTCTCCGTGTTCCTGCTGGGCATGAGCCAGTTCGCGGTGCTCTACGTCGTGACCCGCTTCATGTTCGGGGTCGAGTGGGGGCGCGACCCGGTCGCGACCGTGGCGGTCGCCGCCGCCGAGATGTTCGCGGTCACCGGCCTTGCGACGCTCATCGCCTCGTTCGCCCGGACCGAGCGCGCTGCCGGCGGCATCGGCCCGCTCGTGGTGCAGATCCAGGCGCTCATCGGCGGGGCGTTTTTCACGATCTCGATCCTGCCGGAGTGGGTGCAGCCGGTGCGCTACCTGTCGGTCGTCGGCTGGACGATGGAGGCGTGGACGGCGGTTCAGGTGCGCGGTGCCGGAGTGGGCGACGTGCTCGGCCCCATCGGCGCGCTCGTCGCCATCGGCGTCGCGCTGTTCGGCGTGGGCGTGTGGCGGGCGGAGGCGCTCAGGTGAAGCGCATCCTTGCCATCGCGCAGCTCAACCTGCTCGAGATCTTCCGCGACCGCAGCGAGCTGGTGAGCGTCATCGGCCTGCCGCTGCTGCTCACGTGGGTCTTCGGGGCGGCGTTCGGCGCAGGGGGCGCGGGTCGCCCGCTCGTCGTGCCGGTGGCCGACCTCGACCGGAGTGCCTACTCGGCGGTCGTCGTGGCCGCGATCGATGACCCGGCCGCCTCCGACGCGGTCCGCGTCAGCGAGGCTTCGGCACGCGCGCTCGTCGCCGAGGGGACCAACGGCGCCGCCCTCATCATCCCCGAGGACTTCTCGGAGCGTCTCGAGGCAGGTGACGACGCCCGCATCATCGTCGTGCGCGACCCGGGTTCGGAAGGCGCGCGGGCCGTCGCCGAGCTGGCCGAGGGCGCCGCCCGCCGGGCTCACGCCAACGTCACCGCGGCGCGCGTGGCGATGGGGCCGCTTGGGGGCAGCGAGTCGATGAGCGACCTGTTCGAGTATGCCGACACGTTCTGGGAACCCAAGCCGCCGGTCGCGGTCGAGTCGCGCGTGGTGCTCGCGAGTGAGGCGCGGGCCAACGAGCTCGAGGCGCCCGCCAACACGCAGTATTCGCTCGGGTTCACGGTCTTCTTCGTGATGATGGTCGCGCTCGGTAGTGCGGGCGGCGTGCTCGAGGAGCGCGAGCTCGGCACGCTGCGACGGCTGCTGGCCGCCCCGGTCCGCCGCGCCGAGGTGCTTCTCGGCAAGACGCTCGGCGTCGCGTTCGTCGCCTCGTTCGAGGCTGCGATGCTGGTCGGCTTCGGCGCGCTCGTGTTCGGGGTGCCGTGGGGCTCGGACCCGGCCGCCGTCGCGTTGCTGCTGCTCTCGCTCGTGTTGGCGTCCACCGGGCTCGGGGTCATGATCTCGGCGTTCGTGAGGACCCGCTCCCAGATGTCGGCGGTCACGCCGGTGCTCTCAACGGCGCTCGCGATGCTCGGCGGGTGCTACTGGCCCATCGAGATCACCACGCCGCTCATGCAGCAGATCGCCAAGCTCACGCCGACCGGCTGGGCGATGATCGGCCTCAAGGACGTCGTCGCCCGCGGGATGGGGATCGAGGCGGCGCTGCTGCCCGCCGCAGTGCTGCTGGCGTTCGGCGGCGTGACGCTCGCCATCGGTGTGACCAGGCTCAAGCTCGAGTAGCCCCGCCTGCCCGCGCCTACCCCCGGATCTCGAAGCCGAGAAGCCCCTCGGGCGTCTCGGCGTGCTCCTCGAGCTCGGTCACGAGTGCGCGTTCCGGGCCGCGCCGAGCCCACGCGACCAGGAAGGCCACCGTGGCGGGGTCGCCCTCGAAGACGGCTTCGACGCGGCCGTCGGGGAGGTTTCGCACCCAGCCGGCCGCGCCAAGCCGCTCGGCCTCGCGTCTGGTCGAGTCGCGGAACCACACCCCCTGCACCCGGCCCGAGACCATGACCCGTGAACGGCTGATAGCCACGACGCGCACTCCCTTCGCTATAGTCGGTTCACGCTGCGCCCGTTGGTCATACCCGCATTTTCGATGAGGAGCGAGCATGCCGATCGTACGGATCGACATCGAGGCCGGAAAATCGACCGCCTACAAGCGGGCGATCCTGCACGGGGTGCGTGCGGCGGTCACGACCGCGCTGGGCGTCCCCGACGACCGCGTGATCCAGCGAATCGTGGAGACGCCCGTCGAGGACATCGACGCTCCGGAGGTCCGTTCGGACCGGCTCACCATCATCGAGGTCTCGATGCTGCCCGGCCGCGACGCCGCGCTCAAGGGCGAGCTGTTCGCCGAGGTCGTGAGACGGCTCGGTATGGAGCCGGGTATCCACAGTCATGACATCGTGGTGATCGTGAACGACCCGCCCGCGGAGTGCTTCTACATCAACGGCCGCCAGCAGTGCGCGCCCGCTACGGTAGAGCCCGCGCAGCAGCCGGACTCGTCCGGCGAGGAGAATTCGTGACAGACGTCGATATCGAACGCAAAGCCGAGTACCCGCTCGGCGAGGAGATCGCCAACAGCGTCGCGCACGGCGTGGGCGTGGCGCTCTCGCTCGCGGCGCTCATCGTTCTCACGGTCTACGGATCTCGGGCCGATACCGCCGCCGCCCTGGCCGCGGGCATCGTCTTCGGACTCGCCCTCGTGCTGGAGTACACGGCCTCGACGCTGTATCACGCCCTGCCCCAGCCGGGCGCCAAGCACGTCTTCAAGATCATCGACCACGCCGGCATCTACCTGCTGATAGCCGGAAGCTACACGCCGTTCACGCTGCTTGCGCTCGGGTCACCGCTCGGCTGGTGGGTCTTCGCGTTCATCTGGGCCATGGCCGTCGCCGGCATCTGCGTCGAGGCGTTTTGGGCCTACCGCCCGCGGTGGGTCTCGGTGGTGATCTACCTCGCGATGGGCTGGGCGGTCATCTTCACCATCCAGCCGCTGGTCGCGTCGTTGACCGGCGCCGAGCTGTGGCTGCTGGTCGCCGGTGGCGTCTGCTACACCGTGGGGACGCCCTTCTACATCTTCAAGAAGATCCCGTACTTCCACTTCGTGTGGCACCTGTGGGTCATCGCGGGAAGTGCCTGCCACGTGCTCGCGGCGATCTCGCTCATCGCGCGCTCGTAGCGGCGCGCTACTCTGCTCCCGGCAGTTTTGCGTCGTTGCTGTAGCCGCGGCTCTCCCAGTAGCCCCTGAAGCGCGTGTCGTTGCTGACCTCGATCGAGGTCACCCACTTCGCCCACTTGTAGCCGAGCTTGTCCTCGGCGACCACCTGGAACGGGAAGCCGCGCTCCGGCGGCAGCTCGAGCCCGTTCATCTGGTAGGCAAGCAGCAGGTCGCGCCCGATCACGTAGTCGAGCGGCAGCGAGGTCGAGTAGCCGTCCGCGCAGCGGAACACCACGACCTTCGCGTTGCGGTCGTACCCGGCCTGCTCGAGCAGTTCGGTGAGGCGAACGCCCTTCCACAGGATGTCGACGCTCCACCCCTCGACGCAGTTGAGCGTCACGAGCTTCTCGGCGGGTTGGAGCTCGAGGACCTGCTGGTAGGTGAGCGTCTGAGGCTCCGACACCTCGCCGACGACCTTGAGCCGGTAGGTGGCGCGGTCCACGCGCTGCGGCCCCTTGATCGAGTTCTCGCGGAAGTCGTTGATCGAGCCCAGCTGCTTACCCTGGTACTCCTTGACCTCCACCGAGCCGAGGTCGACGGTGCCCGACGTCAGCCCGGCGCGTCCGCCCGAGGCCAACCCGCCGCCGGTCCCTTCGCCGTCGGGCGCCGAGTGGCACCCGCCGAGCACGACCGCCGCCAGCGCGACTGCGAGCAGGGCGGCTATCCGTATGCGGCTCATGCGAACACGACCTCTCTGAGGGAGCCGTCGGGCTCCACGGTGACGATGCGATGGTTCCCGGTGTCGGCCACGAGCAGCCGCTCGCCGCTGAACGCGACCCCGCCGGGCTCGCGCAGCGCTCCGGACTCGCCGGCGGCTCCGGGCCAGGGCCGGCACTCCCGGCTTGACGCGTCGAGCAGCTTGATCCGGTCGTTGTAGGTGTCGGCGACGGCGACGCGACCCCCTCGGGCGGCGACGTCCTCGCAGTGCTGCAGCAGCACCTCGTCGCCCACACCGTCCCGGTCCCCGAAGTCGAACAGCCCCGTCCCCACCAGCGTGCGCACCTGTCCGCCGTCGAGCTCGCGCACCGCCGAGGACTCCGAATCGGCGAACACAAGCGTCTCGCCCATCGCCGAGACACCCGTCGGTTGCGCGAGCAGGGCGCCGGCAGCGGCGCCGTCCTCGATCGCCTCGCCGCCCGTGCCGGCCAGCAGCCGCAGCGACCCGTCCTGGCCGAGCAACCACAGCTGGTGCGATCCGGCCATCGCGATCGCGAGCCCGCCGGGTGTCGCCGCAAGTCCCCACGGCGAGCGCAGGTCCCGGGCGAGCGCGTCGCCGCCGTCGATCCGCCACTCGGCGAGCCGACCGGTCCCCGCGACCGGCTCGGGCCCGTCGCTGCCGACGCGGAGCACCCGGTGGCCCCTGCGCTCGGCGACGTGCATCGCGCCGCGCCACTCGCACAGCCCGCGGGGCTCGTCGATGCCGTCGTGGGCGACAAGCACCTCCGCGCGTGCGGCCTCCGGCTCCCACGCGCACTTGAGCACTCGGCCGTGGCCGGTGTCGGCGACCCACAGGCGCTCGCCCGCGACGATCGCCCTGGTGGGGAAGTGCAGCCTGCCACCGTCCGCTGCGGCGCGTGGGGCCGCGGCGGCGAACGGGTCGGGGCCGAGGCGCAGCGACCCGCGTTCGCGTGCGCGATCCACGACCGCCTCGATCGCGCCGGCCATCGCATCGACGTCGAACTCGCCGGACTGCACGCCGATCGCGTACCCCTCAGGGTCGACGAGGGCAACGGTGGGCCAGGCGTGCACGCCCCAGTCGTGCCAGATGCGGAACTGCCGGTCGTTGACGACCGGATGGCGCACGCCGAGGCGCTCGCACGCCTCGGCGATGCGGTCGGTGTGCCGCTCCGCCGGGTATTTGCCGGCGTGCACGCCGACGACACTCAAGACGTCCGCGAACCGTTCGTGAAGCTCACCGACACGCGGGAGCACGTGCATGCAGTTGATTCAACCGTAGGTCCAGAAGTCGAGCAGGACCACGCGTCCCCGAAGCGCCGCGAGCGTGGGTGGGGCGCTCGGGCCGACCCACTCGAGGCCGGGGCGGAACTCCGGTGCGTGCACAGTCGGCTGTTGCATGTGCGGGCGGCCTTCTCGGCGTGTGGAGGCGCGGGGCGGACGAAGGGTATCTTCCCCACGCAGCCCGCCACGCAAGGAGATGGATTGATCGCACACGAGACACGACTCACCGCGCTCGACTTCGTCTGTCCCGACGTCGTCGTCGGCACTGTCCGCCGGCCCGAGGGGTACGAGTTCGCGGCGGGGCAGTGGTTCCGGCTGAGCATTGAGACGCCCGAGGGCACTCAGACGCGTACGCTCTCGCACGCGAGCGCGCCGGCCGACGAAGACCTCGACTTCGCGACGCGGCTTTCGGACTCGGCGTTCAAGCGCGCACTCGCCGGGATGAGCCCCGGCGACCCGGTCGCGATCGCGGGACCGGGCGGACGCCTGGCGCTTCCCGAGGGCTGGACCCGCGCGGTGATGCTGGTCGGCGGGGTGGGGATCACCCCCGTGCGTTCGCTGCTGCGCGACATGGCGGCTCGCGGGCGCAGTGTCGAGGAGGCGCTCGTCATCTACGGCAACCGCGAACCGTCGTGCGCCCCGTTCGCCGCCGAGCTCGAGGAGCTGTCGGGACACGGCGTGCGCGTCGTCGACGTGTTCGAGACCGCCCCCGACGGGTTCGACTGCGAGCGCGGCTTCATCACCGCGGAGCTTCTGCGACGACACGGAGTCGCGCCGGACGGACGACCGTTCCTCGTGGCGGGGCCGCCGCCCATGGTCGCCGCGATGGAGCGCGTGCTCGACGAGCTGGGGGTCGCGCTATCAGACCGGCGGATCGAACGATTCGGGCCTGCCGCGTAGCGCTTGGCGCCAGAGGGGGAAGTATTACCAGCAGAACGTGGATGTTTCGGTGCGCGGCGACTGCAGCCGCGCGTGGAAGGAGTGACCGATGGAACTGCTCGCCAGGACCTGCAAGACCGATGAGATGAACGTCCAGCGCATCTTGGCCCGCGTCTTCGTCATCATAGGCGGGCTGTTCTGGGTGGCGATGATCTGGGGCGCGCAGTGGGCCTACGAGGGCGCACCTGTCACCCAGGCGCTCGGCTACGCAGCCGTGGTCGCCGCCGGTATCGCGCTGGTCTTCGTGGTCGGCATGTTCTACGAGAACATCGCTGCCATCCTGCTCGCGGTCGGCGCGCTGGCCGTCATCGTGTTCGGTTTCGTATCCGGCTGGGAGAGCGGCGTGTGGGGTATCGCCTTCTTCTTCTTCGTGGTCCCCATGGTTGCAGCTGCTGTTCTGTATGCGCTTGCTGCGCGTATGCAGCGGATCTGCAAGCTCTGACGACGACGTGGTCCCTGCACGGGCGGTAGGCTGTGAGTCCGTTCGTCAAGCCGTTTGTCCTGTGCACTATCCGCTTGGCGACTACTTACAGCCGTTAGTCGCTAAGAAGTAGGTTCTGGGCGGTGAATCGTTAAACTGGTCACGCTTGGGGCGTCGATGAACCTCTTAGGGGGACGTTCGTCGGCGTCACGACCATAGAAAGGCGCGGTCGCCACTTGTACGATCTCGAGGGGGTTCTCGGACCCGGAGTCATCCGGTTCGTCGAGCGCCACGTCAGCTCTCTGCTGGCGTGGGATATCCTCGTATTCTTCCATCGCAACCCCGATGCCGTGCTCGACGTCGAGGGGCTGGCATCCAGGCTGGGCCGCCGCGTCGAGGAGGTCGAGCCCGAGATCGACGCCCTGTGCGAGGGGCGGATCCTCCAGTGCGCGGGCGGGCTCATCCGCTATCGCCCCGCGGGTGACCTCGGCGACCAGGTGGGCGAGTTCGTGGATGCCTGCCAGGATCGCAGCCGCAGGCTCGCGCTCATCGCGCTCGTCCTGCATCGGATCGGACGGGGCCCCGGCGAATCCTGATCGCCGCGCGGGCTACAGCTTGTCCGAGACCTCGATCGCGAGCGAATCAGGCGAGATGACCTCGACCAGACGGATGTCGCCTTGTGACAGGTCGATCTCGGCCGGGTCGTCGATCTCCGCGCCGCGCTCGGTGTAGGCCATCCGGATCACCGGTGCGAGCGGGTCATCACCGTGCCTGACCACGACGCCGACGGTGTGGTCGGAGAGCCGCACCAGGCATCCGATCGGGAAGACGCCCATCGCGTTGCCGAACAGCCGGGCGAAGAACGGGTCGAGTGACTTGCCCGCCTCCCTGAGCACCTGGACGACCGCCTTGTCGGGCGTGAGCGAGTCCTCGCCTCCGTTGACCAGGTTCTCGTAGCGGTTGGCGATGGCCACCATGCGGCTGTAGGGATGGGCGATGTAGTCGGCCGCCCGCTCAGGCCAACCGGTCCCATCGGCGTGCATGTGATGCTCGAACGCCACCAGGAACGGGGCGGGGTCCTCGAGTCCCAGACGCTGGATGATCTCGGCGCCGACCTTGGGGTGCATGAGCCGCGCGGGCTCGACCTGGGCCGGGTCGTCGGCGTCGAACGCCGCCTTGCCCACGTCGTGCATCAGCGCCGAGAGCCCGAGCGAAGACAGCCCCTCCTCGGGCAGTCCGAGACGCTCGCCCAGAGCGAGCGTGTAGATCATCACGTTGAGCGAGTGGAACAGCTCGCGATCGCCGCCGCCGCGCATCGTCGCGAGCCCGAGCACCGCGGCCGAGTCGGCCATGAGCCGCTCCATGACACCCGCGACCAGGTTCACCGTCTCGCCCAGGTCCGCGCCGCCGCCCTGCATCTGCTCGCGAACCCGGCGAAGCGCGCCGATCACGCGGGTGTACATCGCCCGGTCCGCCTGGCGCTGGCGGTCGCGCTCCTCGCGCTCCTCGTCCTCTTCGTCCTCGAGCATCGCGACGTGGACGGCCGTGACCGAGCGGGCCGCAAGTTCGGCCTCGACGTCGAGCGAGGGCGAGGGCCGCAGCGACAGCACCTCGGTCAATCCCAGCGCATCCATCGCCGAGAAACCCGGGGTGAACGTCAGCGACTCGATCGAGCGCGACTCGAAGGCCTCCGCGATCGAGGTGGCGCCATGCACGTCTGCCGGGAGCACGACGCTCTCGCAGTACAGACGTCCCTGGTACCAGTTCAAGACGAGTTGCCCGGACGTGGTCGCCGCAGCAACGGAGCTCACGAGGGTGTCGAGTGCCTCACCGTGCGCCGGGTGGCTCGGCGGGTAGAGCTGGACGGCCTTGCGGGCGCTGGCCAGTGCGGTGACGACGGCGTCGGGAGCGCTCACGAGCGACCACCTCCCTGAGCCGCGCGCATAGCCTGGGCCTGCTGCACGAGGTCCTGGACCTCGGCGAAGTGACCGCGCTTGATCAGGGCACGCCGGGAAGCGATCTTGGCGAGCGCTTCGTCGGCCGCCGGGTCGGGGATGCGGGCCAGCGCGCCGATGAGCTCGCGGGCGAGCAGGAAGTCAGCGCCATCCATCTCGATCTCGCCGAGACGGGCCGAAAGCGCGGCGGCGGCACCCGAGCCACCTTCGCGCCCGATGGCCCGCGCGGCCGCGATGGCCACCTCGGCGCTCGGGTCGCGCAAGGCCTTGGCCAGCAGCTGTTGGGCAGCGGGGCCTCCGGCCGCCACGAGCCCTTGGGCGATCTCGCGGCGCGACTGTTCGTCGGGCCGGTTCATGAGCAGCTCGACCGCCGACAGCGAGCGCGGGTCGCCCTCGCGCACGAGGCGCTCGACGATCGGCGCGAGCTGGAACCACTGGGCTTGAGGCGCCAGCTGTGCCAACAGGTCGACGACACGGCGGCCCAGTAGCTGCTCGGCAGCGGCGAGGCCCTCGGCCTTGAGGGTGATGGCTTCCGCCACGAGGGCGGCAGGCCCGGAGTCGCCGGCGTACCGCATGATCTCGCGTCCGGCCGGGATGAGGTCGGGGTTGTCGACGGTCGCGCGCACGAGCGCCCCCATCGACCGGGGGCCGGCCGCCGCGGCCAGCGCGCGCCGCAGCCGCTCTGAGAGCTCCGGCCACGGACCGGTGTTCATCGCCTGCCGATTGGAGATCTCGGTGAGGATGCGTGCGGCCAGCTGAAGGTCGCCCTGCTCGATCAGGCGTGGCACCATCCCTGCCAGCGAGTCGGCGCCCGCGCAGTACAGCTCGAAGTCTTGCTGCTGGTCGAGCAGGGTGAGCATCGTGCGGACGCTCGCGGCACTGAGCGCCTTGCCCGAGCCGGTGACGGCCTCGCGTGCTCGGCCGATGACATCCTCGGGCAGGTTGGTCGCGTCGAGCACGGACCGGTAGGTGCCGTCCGCGTCGACGAGAGCGGTCTCGGGGGTAGTGCGTTCGCGCACTTCGATCATGTGGCTCAGGAAGTCCGCTTCCTTGCTGGTCTTGCCGGCTCCGGGGAGCATCGCCTGGACCTCGGCGCGCACCTGGGCGGTCACCTGCTCGAGCGGCAGGTGCGTGAGCGCGGTCGAAAGCGAGAGCATGTTCTTGCCGAACGTCCCTCCCAGGACCGACCCGGCGATATCGCCGCTGCCGAGCAACCCGAACATGCCGCCCGTGAGGTCTCTCGTGGGACCGGGGTCGAGCGACAGACCGAGCAAGGCGTCCTTCGCGTCCGGAGCCTGGGCCATGAACGCGCCCGAGAGGGTGGACAGCAGCGACTGGTAGCCGCTCGGGCCGACGACCCGCACGAGCTCCATGAGCCCTTCCTCGAAAGTTGCGGGATCTCCGGCCGCGGCGGCCGCGAACCATGCGGCAAGCTTCTCGGGGTCGGTCGCCAGTTGCCTCAGGAAGTCGTCGATGTCCTCGTCGGGCGCAGGCCCGACCTGCTCGACGACGGTGAGGACGACGTCCGTGACGCGGACGCACTCGGCACCCTCGGCGGCCATGACCGCGCCCAGGCCTCCGGCCGCCCGGACCTGTTCGGGGTCGCGCCCCACGGCCCCCAGGAAGCCGAGCAGCTCCTCGGCGGTGCAGCCGGGCGTGAACGCGAGCTCTGCGACTCCGTGATCACGCAGCTCGCCGGCGAACTCGAGCGACCCCGATGCTCCGGCACCCACCGACTGCCCGCGGGTCGCGAAGCCCTCGCGGTCGAGGGTCAGGGCCAGGACGGGCTCGCCCTCGGCGAAGTACTCCGACAGCGCCGTGATGGCCGCGTCGACCGATTGGCGGGGGATGGGGCTGGTGGCGGGGTAGAGCCGCAAGGATCGGCTCGCGGTCGCCAACGCCCTGACCACCGCATCCGGCCGCGCACTCTGTCCTGGCTCGAACACCCGGTCCGCGCCCCCTCTTCGTAAGTCCCATTGCTTGGCACGGCCCATCGAGCCGGTGCTCTAAGTATCGGACAAGCCGGCGCTCACGTTAACCACGGACGCGCGGGCGTTTGGCCGCTGTCTGATACTGGTAAGGTAGAGCATATGGGAAACGTGACAACCGAGGTACTGCTCATCGTCGTGCTCGTCGCGGTCAACGGCTACTTCGCCGCGGCCGAGATCGCCCTCATCAGCGCCCGTCGCGCCGCACTCCAGCGCCGCGCCGAGGAGGGCTCCAAGGGCGCCAAGGCCGCGCTGAGCCTCACCGAGGACCCCACCCGCCTGCTCGCCACCATCCAGGTCGGCATCACTCTCATGGGCTTCCTCGCGTCGGCCGCCGCAGCCGTGTCGCTCGCCAAGCCCATCGAGGCGTGGCTCGGATCGCTCGGCTTCACGTGGCTCGCGCGGTTGGCCGCCCCGCTGTCGGTGCTCACGGTGACGGTACTGGTGAGCTACGTGACGCTCGTGTTCGGCGAACTCGCACCCAAGCGGCTCGGTCTCCAGAAAGCCGAGCGAGTCGCCGTCGCGGTCGCCGGGCCCATCCTGTGGCTGGCCAGGCTCGCGGCGCCGGTCGTGTGGTTCCTGTCGTGGTCGGCTGCCGGTGCGTCGCGGCTGCTGGGCGTCAAGGGTGACGGCGCTCGCGCGGGCGTGTCCGAGGAAGAGATCAAGCTGCTCGTGACAGAGCAGGGGTCGCTGCTGGAAGAAGAGAAGCGGATGATCCACGAGATCTTCGAGCTCGGCGACACGGTGGCCCGCGAGGTCATGGTGCCGCGCGTCGACATGGTGCTGGTCTCGGACGATACCAGCGTGCGCGACGCGGCCCAGCGGATGCGCGCCACGGGCTTCTCCCGGGTGCCGGTGTTCACCGATGACTCCGATACGATTTCCGGAATCGCGCTGCTCAAGGACCTCGTCGGCCCGCTCGCGGAGGGCCGGGGCGACGAGCCGGTCATGGAGCACGTCCGCGAGCCCGTGTTCGTCCCGGAGACCAAGGGCATCTTGCCGCTGCTCTCCGAGATGCAGACCCACCGCAACCAGGTCGTGATCGTCGTGGACGAGTACGGCGGCACCGCCGGCCTCGTCACGGTCGAGGACATCGTCGAGGAGATCGTCGGAGAGATCGCCGACGAGTTCGACCGCGACCGCCGCTACATCACCGAGACCGCTCCGGGCACGTACGTGCTCGATGGGCGGCTGCCGATCGAAGATGCGCTCGGGCTGGGCCTGCCGGTCGAGGAGTCCGACGAGTACGAGACGGTCGCGGGCTGGCTGCTGTCGGAGATCGGCCACATCCCCGTACCCGGTGAGCGCTACGAGCGCGCTGGGTACGAGTTCCACGTGCAGGCCATGCGCCGCCGGCGCATCGCCCGCCTGCGGGTGACCTCACCTGCGTCACGCGACGAGGCGGGTGCGCCGGCCCCTGAAGGGGAGTGAGCACCGTGTCACAGCCTGAGCGACGGCTGTATCGCAGCCGAGACGACCGGATGATCTCCGGTGTGTGCGCCGGTATCGCCGAGTACTTCGATGTCGACCCGACGTTGGTTCGCCTGCTCGCGGTGATCTTGCTGGTTCTCGGCAACGCGGCGACGCTGATCGTCTACATCGTGCTCGCGATCGTGGTTCCCGAGGCGCCCGCCGATGCCGTCCCGCGCGTCGAGCCTCCGGGTGCCGAGGCGGCGTCCGAGGCCGAGACTGACTCAGCGGCCTCGGCTGCGGCGCCCGCGTCGCAGACCGACGATCCTTCGCCCGCGGCCGAGGACCCGCCGGCCGCGCCCCCGGTACCCGAGGCGCCCGCGGCGCCCGCGCCCGAGGGCACGCCGCGCACGCGTCACGTGGGAGGCGGCATCACCGCCGGCCTCGTGCTGATCGCCGTGGGCGCCATCATGCTCGTAGCCCGCTTCGTACCGGACTATGGCTGGTGGAACCTGTGGCCGTTGATCATCGTGTTCGCGGGTGTCGCGCAGGCGCTCACCCCCGGGCACGACGGCTGGAGCATCGAGCGTTTCTTCGACGGGCTCGTGACCGTGGCTGTCGGCGGGGTCTTCCTCGCGATCACCTTCGGGTACGTCGGTTGGGGCGTGTGGTGGCGCGTGTTGTCGCTGTGGCCCGTGCTGCTCGTCGCCATCGGGCTCGGCATCCTCGGCGGGGCCGTCGGGCAGAACTGGATCAAGGCCCTGGGCTCGGTCGTGGTGATCGTGGCGCTGGCCTACTCGGTCTCCGTGAGCGTCGACGGGGCACCGTCGGTCGTGGCCGCAGGCGGCGAGGCGTTCGAGTTCTCGGAGCCCGTCGACGGTGCGCAGTCTGCCGACCTGACCCTGAAGGCGGGGGTGGGCGAGTTGCAGATCGCGGACGGCGACCAACTCGCGACCGCCGAGGGGACGTCGCCGTTCGGCAAGCCTTCATTCGAGGTTGTGCGCGAGGGTGACGAAGCGAGTGTGGCGTTCTCGTTGGGCGATTCGGGCTCCTACGTCGCCTGGCCGGGAGCCCCCGGGGCGCGTACCGAGATGACGCTGGGCCGCGATGTGGACTGGGATGTGAGCATCGAGTCCGGTGTCTCAACGGTCGACGCGGACCTGACCGACGTCGAGCTGCGGTCCCTGGACCTCAAGACCGGCGTCTCCGATGCGAGCGTCCGGCTCGGCGACGTGGCGGCCGGGACGGATGTGGCGACCATCGACGTCGAGTCGGGTGTCTCGGCGGTGACCGTGTTGGTCCCGGAGGGTGTGGAGGTCCGGGTGGAGGCTGACACGGGTCTCGTGGCGCTCGAGATCGATTCGTCGCTCGAGAGCATCGGTGGGCGGGTCTGGAAGTCCGACGGTTACGACGAGGCGCGTTCCCGCGGCGACGGTGTCTATGATGTCCGGGTGTCGTCCGGCGTGGGCTCTGTGGCCGTGCGCCGCTACTAGGAGGCAGTGCAAGTGACCAAGCATCGTAACGACCGGCTCGCGTTGTTCATCGGCTTCGGGCTCGTGGTGCTCGGGGTATGGCTGCTCATCGAGCGGTTCGCAGGCCCGCTCATGGCCCCGATCCGCGAGGTGCTCGCGTTCGTCCGCAGCGTGGGATGGCCGCTCGCGGTCATCGCGCTCGGCGTGTTGCTCATCATCGGGGTGCCCAAGCTTCGGGCGGGCGACCTCAAGGGCAAGCGGCTCTACCGGGCCCGCAAGGGCAAGATGGTCGCCGGGGTCCTCGGCGGCGTGGCCGACTACATCGGCGCCGACCCGACGTGGGTGCGGCTCGCCTACGTGGTGTTCGCTCTCGCGGTCGGGTTCTGGCCGGCGCTCGGGCTCTACATCATCGCGGCGATCGTCGTGCCCGAAGAGCCGGCGAACCCCGCCGAGATCGTGGTCGAGAACCCGGAGGTCACCTCGGCCTCACCCAAGCCGCCGGCCGCGCCCCCGGTCCCGCCGATCCCCGACCCGCCGAGCTCGAAGGACGGAGCATGAGTCTCGAGATCGCCGAGGCGCAGGCGACGCGACCGGGTGACGCGATAGACGCGCACGTCCACCTGTTCACGGTCGGGCTACTCGAGGAGTGGCTCTCGACGCAGCCGCCAGAGGCGATGAAGCGCTTCCGAACGGCGCTCAAGGAGCGCAAGTTCGGTCGGCATGGCGACCAGACCCTGCCGGACATGGGGCCCGAACAGACCGCGTGCTGGTACGTGGAGCGGCTCCACGCCGCCGACGTGGCCAAGGCGCTCGTCGTATCCGTGGCACCGGACAACCAGTGGACGCGCGACTTCCTGGTCGCCGCCAAGGGGCACGTCCACGCGCTGTGCAACCTCGACCCGCGCGATCCGGCCGCTCCCGACCTGCTCGAGCGCGAGGTGGCGGCGGGCTTCCGCGGTGTGAAGCTGCTGCCGGTCAACCGCTGCTTCCGCCTGTCGGACCCTGCGTGCCGCCCGCTGTTCGACAAGGCCGCCGAGCTCGGAGTCCACTTCATCGTCCACTACGGCGTGACGGTCGATCCGATGGGGGACCTGCGCTACGCCGACCCGCTGGACCTGTCGCCTGTCGCCCGGGACTACCCGGACACGCAGTTCGTGATCGCGCACTTCGGCGCCGGCTGGCTCGACGAGGTCCTGCGCCTGGCCTACCAGTGCAAGAACGTGTGCGTCGATACGAGCGGCACCAACAACTGGCTCGACCACTACGTGCCGAAGCTCACGCTGCCCGAGGTGTTCGAGCGCTGTCTGACCGCACTGGGTCCGGAGCGCATCCTGTTCGGTACCGACTCAGGGACCACCGCTCCGTACCGCACGTGGATCCGGTACATGCAGCAGCGCGTCGTCGAGGAGCTGGGCGTCTCCGACGCGAACAAGGACCTCATCATGCGTGGCAACGCGGCACGCATCTTCCGCCTCGACGAGCCGCTGTTGGCGGCTGACCGGAGGTCGTCATGAACCAAGAGCGCGAAGCACCCCAGTCGGACTACGACGAGTTCGTGAACTGGGACCGGCGCTTGGCCAACGAGGGTCCGTTCTTCCGCGGACTCTTCGACGCCGAGGGGACCCGCAGGCTGATCGACGTGGGCGCGGGTAGCGCCCGGCACGCGATCATGTTCGCCACCTGGGGACTCGATGTCGTGGCCGTCGACCCCGACGACTCGATGCTCGAGGCGGCCGAGGCCAACGTCGCGCGCTTCGCCGAGCAGATCCAGGCGGGCGGCGGGTCGCTCGAGCTGGTCCGCGGAGGCTTTGGCGAGCTGGGCCGTCTCGGCCTGGGGCCCGCTGATGCCGTGACGTGCACCGGCAACGCGCTGCCTCACGTCGCCGGCCGCGACGGCCTGACCGAGACGCTCGCCGACTTCGCGACTGTGCTCGTGCCCGGCGGGCTGTTGGTGCTGCACCTGCTCAACCATGGTCGCCTGCTCGCCAACCGCCCGAGGACCATCGCGCCCAAGGTCGTCGACACCGACCACGGGACCAAGGTGTTCGTGCGCCTCATCGACTACCCCGAGCCCGACCCTGGGTACGGCCCGGTGCTCGACTTCGACTTCGTGACGCTCGAGCGGGACCTGTCCGGCTCGTGGTCGGTCGCGGGACGCCGGTCGCCTCACACGGCGATCACCGTCGAGACGCTGAAGTCGGAGCTGCCGTGCGCGGGGTTCAGCCGAATCGAAGCGTTCGGAGGGCACGACCGCCACGTCCTCACTGATGCGGACGAGTCGATGATCGTGGTCGCGCGCCGCGCCTAGCGCCGCGTTCCCAGCGCGTCGGCCAGCCGGCAGTGTCGCGAGAGCGCGGCGTCGCACGCACCGACCGGTGACGCCGGCGTGCCCGGCGAGCACTCTCCCGAGATGCCGAGAAGCTCGAGGTAGAGGTGGCACAGGGGCAGCCCGGCCACGTTCTGGAAGCACTCGCTGTCCCCGACGGAGGCGACCTGCGCCTCGATGTTGTACGCGCCGGCGCAGCCCAGGTAGGTCCCCATCGCCATCCATGCCGCGATCGAGCAGTCGGTCAGCTCGGCCATCTCGACGTCGGTCGTCACCGAGAAGGTCCGCGGCGCGTCCTCGCCGGGACACAGAAGCGCCACGCCGGTCACGACCTGATGCGTGCGGCCGGACAGCGAGCGCAGCATCCGCCACGCATCCGCTTCGTCCGTCGGTTTGCCGAGGACCGCGCCATCGTGGACTACGACGGTGTCGAAGCACAGCAGCAGCGCGTCGTCGTAGAGTCCCTCGGCGCGCGCGGCCTCTGCCTTCTCGGCTGCGAGCGCGATCGCGAGGGCGGGCGGGTCGGCCGCCAGCGGGGAGTCGAGATCCTCGGGCGTGTCGACCGCGTGGGGCTCGAAGGGTAGCTCGAGCCACGACAGAAGGCGGCGCCGTCGAGGCGATTGAGAGGCCAGCACGATGCGGGTCGGGGCGTCGCTCATAGTCGGCATGGTAGCGCAGGGCGATTCACTTCTATAATGGTCGAGGGGGCGGCGCTTGATCGCGTCGGCCAAGAGGGCGAGAAGAGGGGTTGCACCAGCCGTGGCTGCTCGTCGCGACGCTCCAAAGGTTCCTGTCGCCATCGAACGCTTCGTCAAAGCGCTCGTGGTGACATCGAAGGCCGTCGCCCTCTACCCGCCCGCGAGCAGCATCCCGCGCGAGACCGCGAAGGACGCGGTGGCCGTACTTCGGGAGGTCCTGCGCGAGCGGCCGGAGCTCAGGCTCGGGGTCACGAAGGACGGCCTGCGCTACGGCGACTTGGCGATCTTCCCTGACCAAGAGGCCTACACGGCCTTCGCCTTCGAGCTGTATTCGCGCAAACTCTCCGACGTCCGCTTCCACGCGGGCATCGAGCCGAGCGACCTCGTCAAGTTCCTGGCGATCCTGCGCCACACGCCTGCCGAGATCGATTCGGCCGGCGGGTTCGAGAACCGCTTGTGGGACGAGGGCGTCGGCACCATCACCGTCACCGAGGCGCGCGTCTCGATCGTCGACGCCGGCGCGCTGGCGGGCATGGAGTCCGACGCTGCGACCGCCCCGCCGATGTCGCGCAATGAGATCGACGAGGCGCTTGCGGCCGCTTACTCCGGCAGGCCGCGCGACCAGCTCACCGTCGCTCGGTTCGTGGGCGATCGCAAGGCCGTCGCGAGCTACCTGACCGACACGTTCGTCGGTAGCGGCGACCTGCACGACCTGCTCTCGGCCGGCGAGCGCTTCGCCGAGCTGGCCGAAGTCTCCTACGAGTTCGGGGGCGAGGAGGGCAGGCCGGAGCTGCTCCGCGCGCTCGGCGAGGCGCTGCAGGAGCTTTCGCCGGACGTGTGCCGCTCGCTGCTGGTCGACGCGATCCTGCCCGAGGCGCGCACCAACGAGGCGCTCGCTGCGGTGGTGCGCCAGATAGACATCGACACGGTCTGCGGCATGCTCGTGCAAGATGTCGTCGACGACGAGAGCAGCCGAGACGGTCTGGCGCGTGCGATCCGCAACCTGGCGCTCATCTCGATGGCCGACCGCGACGAGGTCGTCACCGCCGCGGGTGCCGCCATGCGCGGCGCCGGGATGTCGGAGTCGCTCGTAGGCGACGTGCTCGAGCTCGCTCAACCCAGCCGGCTCATGGTCAGAGAGCGTGCTAGCGCCTCAGCCGGTCATGAACGGCCGGCCGACGCCATCTTCAAGCTCATGGACTTGGCTCCGACACCGCAGCGCACGGCGTCCGAAGAGGACGATCCGGGTATCCTGGGCCTTCGCGACGAATCCCGGCGGGGCATCACCGACGGCGACGTCGTCATGACGCTCGTCGCGCTCGTCGGGCTCGACCAACGCGAGCAGCAGTTCGCCGCGACGATGTCGGCACTGGAGGACTCGCTCGACCTGCTGATCGAGCGTGGCGAGCTCGACATCGCTGCAGACGCCGCCGACGCGCTGCGCGCGGCGGCCGACAACGAGTCGCTCACCGCCGAGCAGCGGATGCGCGTCACCCGCGCGCTCGGGCGGCTCACCAAGCCCTCGGACATCCGGACCGTCGCTCATGCGCTGCGACTCTACGAGCCCGACAGCATCGAGCATCAGGCGGCCACCCGGCTGCTCGACGCACTCGGCGTCATCGCGATCGAGCCGCTGCTCGAGCAGCTCGCCGATGAGCCCGACATGGCGGTGCGCAAGTCGATCATCGACCTGCTGTCCCAGATGGCGTCCGACTACATCATCGAGCTGGGGACCCACGTCAACGACCCCCGGTGGTTCGTCGTGCGTAACGTGGTGCAGATCCTCGGCTCGACGCACTCCTCGGCGGTCCTGCCGTATCTTGAGCGCACCATCCGTCACCACGACGGACGCGTCAGACGCGAGACCATCAGGGCGGCAGCGGGCATCACGGACCGGCTCGCGACCGAGATGCTGATCGCGGCGCTGGCCGACGACGATGCTCCCAACGTGCAGCTCGCGGCGCGTTACCTTGGTGCGAGCGGTGTCAGAACGGCGATCGCGCCGCTCGAGGTCGTCGCCCGGGGCGAAGGCCGAGGCAACCGAGACGTCGGCCCGCGCGTCGAGGCCATCGAGGCGCTCGGGAGACTCGGCGCGGTCGAGGCCGTCCCGACGCTTGAGGCGCTCGCCGGCAAGCGGGCGATCATCGGTGCCGCACGAACCCGCGAGCTGCGCGCCGCCTCCGAGTCGGCCTTGGCCCGGATCCGTTCGCAAGGAGGTGCGTCGTGACCGACGAGAATCACAACGGCTTCGACGACGAACTCCTGCCCGCCGAGGAGGCCACGATCGCTGAGATCGAGGCCGCCGCCGCCCGTGCGGCCGCCCCCGCGGAGGCGGCCCCGGGTCAGGCGCCCGCGGCCGTTCCAGACCTCGAGCCCTCCGGGGCCACCCGCTACTCGCAGATGCAGCTTCGGCGAGCGCGCGACGTGCTCACCCGCATGTACGCCGTGCGCCGTGCCGCGCGCTTCTACCCGATGGAACACCCCGCCGTCGGCGAGGGTGTCTCGGCGCTTCTGGCCGCATCGGCCACGTACCACGCCGAGGGCGTCGACGTGGAGCTCGCGTTCTTCGAGGGCGAGATCCTGCTCGGCGAACAGCTGCTGGCCGAGGAGAGCGTGCTGTTCGACCAGCTCGTCCGCGACATGACCGGCATGGGAGTCGGCTCGCTGGTCATCCGTCGGGGAACCGACGTCGCCGAGCTCGGGCGGGCCATGGAGATCCTGGCCGGGGATGCCGCCGAGATCGAGAAGCGCGGCGGTCTCGAGCATTCGGTGCAGATGATGGGCCTGCGCCACATCGACATCGGCGCGGTCCGCGTCGTCGAGCGGGTGGGTTCGACCACTTCGGGAACGGCCGAGGAGGCGAAGGCCTCGTATGGCGGCGCCGTCTCGCTCATGCGCGAGATCGACCGTCTGCTGCGCGTCAACCGGACGGTCTCGAGCGCGAAGGTCAAGGGCGTGGTGCGCTCGCTCGTGGACAACGTGCTCACCAACCGCTACGCGATGCTACAGCTCACCGGCTTGAAGAACTACGACGAGTACACCTTCTACCACTCGGCGAACGTCGCGCTGCTGTCGCTCGCGCTCGGCTCGATGATCACGAGCGACTACCGGTTCCTGTCGTCGCTGGGCGTCGGGGCGCTGCTCCACGACATTGGCAAGCTCTCCGTCGACCTCGAGATCCTCAACAAGCCGGGAGCGCTCACTCCCGACGAGTGGTCCAACGTGCGCCAGCATCCTATCCACGGTGCCGAGATGGTCTCGCTGCTGCCCGGTGTGGACAAGGCGGCGCTTGTGGTCATCCTCGAGCACCACATGCGGTTCGACGGCACGGGATATCCCACACGTACGCCGCTTCGCAAGCAACATCTCGCCAGCCGCATCGTCGCGGTGGCCGACTCCTACGACGCCATGACCTCGCGGCGCAGCTACTCGGCCGCCCGCGTCCAGGACGAGGCGATGTCCCTGCTCGCAAAGAGCTGCGGGTCCTCGCTCGACCCGGTGCTCGTTCGCATGTTCATCCGGCTGATGGGCGTCTACCCGCCGCGCTCGGCGGTGCGCCTGAGTGGTGGCGAGATCGGCATCGTCATGCAGCCGAGCCCGATCGACCCGCTTCGCCCTGTCGTGCGGGTCATCGCGACGCCGGCCGGTGATTTCATGGAGCCGGTGGATATAGACCTCACAGTCGAGACCGGCGTCTCCATCCGCGGGTGCCTCGACCCGAAACTGCTCAACATCGAGGTCGACGACTACGTCTGACCCATACAAAGGAGGAGTCATGGCCTCGCGCCGCCGACTCGGACCGTGGCTGCTGGGTATCGCCGCAGCACTCTTCTTCCTCGTGCTGCCGTTCATCGGGTGGCTGGCGCGGGTGTGGACCGACTACCTGTGGTACGCCGATCTCGGCCAGCAGCAGGTCTTCATCACCCGCATCGTCTCGCAGCTGGCCATCGGGGCGGTCTTCGGCGTGGTGTCGTTCGCCGTCCTCTACGTCAACATGCGCGTCGCGCGCAAGCTCGCACCGCCGGCGTTCGAAGTGATCCTGCCTGAAGGCGTCCCGCCGCAGCTGCACGACTGGATCGACCGGGTCCGCCTCACCATGAGCCCGATCCTCGACCGCGTGATCTTGTGGGGAGCGGTCTTCCTCGCCTACTCCACGGGTCTGAGCGTCGCGGCCGAGTGGACGACGCTGCGCCTTGCGCTCGCGCGGGTGCCCTTCGGCCAGAACGATCCGCAGTTCGGCGTCGACATCGGCTTCTTCGTCTTCACGCTGCCCGCGCTCGAGGTCATCGCCTCGTGGCTTGGTGGATTGCTCGTGCTCACGACGATCCTGACCGCGCTCGTGCACCTGATCGACGGCGCGATCCGTCCCTGGGAGAAGCTGCGCGGCTTCGCACCGCACGTGAAGGCGCACCTGTCGGTGCTGTTCGCCGCGATCGTACTGTCACAGGCGTTCAACTACTGGCTCGACATCTGGAACCTCAACTACTCGCCGAGGGGGCAGGTCATCGGTGCGTCCTACACCGATGTGACGGCGCAGCTGCCGGCGTACCGGATCCTCATCGTCATCTCGATCGCCACCGCCGTGCTGCTGCTGGCCAACATCCGCTACCGCGGCTGGCGCCTGCCCGCGATCGCGCTCGGGGTGTGGATCGCCGCGTCGATACTTCTGGGTGCGGTCTGGCCCGGGCTCGTGCAGCGCTTCGTGGTCGCGCCCAACGAGGCGACCCGCGAGACCCCCTACATCCAGAAGAACATCAAGATGACCCGCGAGGCCTTCGACCTGACCGACGTCGAGGGCAAACCGTTCCCCGCCGCCGAGAACCTGACGGCCAACGACGTGATCGCAAGCCGGGTGACGTTGCAGAACGTCAGATTGTGGGATCCCACGATCGTCCAGCAGGGCTACACACAGCTGCAGTCGATCCGTCCCTACTATGACTTCAAGGACGTCGACGTCGACCGCTACACCTACGACGGCCGCATGCGGCAGGTGCTCATCTCCGCGCGCGAGATGAACTCCGAGCAGCTTGCGGAGCAGGCGCAGACCTGGGTCAACCGCCACCTGGTGTACACGCACGGCTTCGGGGTCGTGATGAGCCCGGTCAGCGAGGCCGACACCCGGGGTCTTCCGCGCTTCGTCATCGGTGACGTGCCGCCGCGGGTGTCGGCGGACGCGAGCGACTCGCCCGAGCTGCAGACCAAGCAGCCGCGTATCTACTTCGGCGAGGAGACGACCGACTACGTCGTGGTCGATGCCGGGATCGACGAGTTCGACTACCCGCTCGGCGAGAAGAACGCGACCTACCGCTTCACCGGCACGACCGGCGTGGAGGTGGGCTCGCTCGCTCGGCGCATCGCGTGGGCGATCCGCCTGGGCTCGAGCCAGGTGCTGTTCTCGGAGTACATCGACGCCGAGAGCCGCGTGCTGCTGCGGCGCGACCTCGAGTCGCGGCTCAACGAGATCGCACCCTGGCTCGTCTTCGACGACGACCCCTATCCCGTGCTCGTGGACGGGCGCATCTTCTGGGTGGTCGACGGTTACACGGCGTCGGAGCAGTTCCCCTACTCGCAGACGGTCGGCGCGGGGACCAACTACCTGCGCAACTCGGTGAAGGTGGTCGTCGACGCTTACAGCGGCGAGACCAAGTTCTACGCGTTCGACGCCGAGGAGCCCGTCCTCAAGGCGTGGACGAAGGTGTTCCCCGACATGATGGCGGACGGTTCGCAGATCCCCGAGGGCATCCGCAAGCACTTCCGCTATCCGCAGCGCCTCTTCGAGGCCCAGGCCGAGATCTACCGCACCTACCACATGACCGACTCCACGGTGTTCTACAACAAGGAAGACCAGTGGGAGATCCCCGGCGAGCGCCAGGGCGCGCCGATGCAGCCGTTCTTCGTGCTGCTCAAGCTGCCCGGCGCCGAGCAGGAGCACTTCTACCTCATGCAGCCGTACACGCCGAGGAACCGCGACAATATGATCGGTTGGATGGCGGTCTCGAGCGACCCGGTCAACTACGGCGAGCGCACCGTCTACCAGTTCCCCAAGGAGCGCGTGATCCTTGGGCCCGAGCAGGTCAGCGCGCGCATCAACCAGGACCCGGCCATCTCGCCGCAGCTCTCACTTTGGAACCAGCGCGGAAGCCAGGCGATCTTCGGCAACATGCTCGTCATCCCGATCAAGGATGCGATCGTCTACATCCAGCCGCTCTACCTGCAAGCCGAGCAGACCGCGATCCCCGAGCTCACGCGCGTGATCGTCGTCTATGCCGACAAGGTCGAGATGGCGCGCACCCTCGAGGCGGCGCTGCTCCGCGTGTTCGGCGAGGTGCCCGCCGAGGAGACGACCGGCACGCCCGAGCCGGGTGGGACGACAGCCGATGCCGCCACCGCCCAGCGGTTGTACCGCGAGGCCGTCGAGGCGCAGCGCAAGGGTGACTGGGCGACCTACGGGCAGAAGCTCCAGGCGCTCGGTGAGGTTCTCTCGCGGCTTGCCGGTGCGGAGACGACCGCCACTCCGTAGAGGCGCCGCAAACCCACTGGTCGAGCGCCGAGTTGACGGGACGGCAACGCCTGTCTGCTATACTGTGCGAGCACTACAGGGGCACGTGAGCGATGCCGCAGGCGTAGTGGTCGCAAGACGACCGGGACGGCCACAGGACCTGCGCAGCGGCATCGGAAGATACAGTCCTCCGGTCGGATCGGCCTAGAGCGAGGTCCGCAAGGCACCATCCGCGGACGCAGTGATGACCGAGCTGCATACGAAACGACAGGTCCACCGCCAAGAGACATAGCGCTTCTTCGGCACTCGACGATGGCTCCGCACAGGCGCCGCTCGTGCCGGATGCGAGGCAGCTAACTCCATCTTCAACCGCACCCGCTGTCTGGACCCCCTGTGGCCCTTTGCGCCTCCGTGCCGTCGTCACGCACTGTCCCCGTACACGGAGGAACTTCTTGAGTTCACGCACACGCATGTCCCGCAGGCGCGCCGCCAGGCGTCGTCTTCCCGCGCCGGTCGCGGTCTTCGCGATGGTCGCGGTGACCGTCGTCGCGGTTCTCACCGTCGCCGCCGGACTCGGCATCTGGCCGCCGCAGATCGCGGTCGCCGCACCTGCCGCGACCGCCCCGGCGCTCGGCGTCGAGGATGCAACGGCCATCGTCTTGGGCCCGGCCGTCGATTCGCACGAGAAGTTCGCGGCTCCCGCCGCAGCCGCGGTCACTGCCGCCGCACCCAAGGCGCTGCTTCGCCCGGCCAACAAGAAGGCCGCGCCGGTGCCTAAGGCCGCCCCGGCTCCCGCCCAGGCGCCCAAGGCCGCTGCGGCCACCAAGCGCACGAAGCGCTCCGCTCACACCGCCGCATCGCGCGGTGGCTGGAGCAGCGCGAAGTGTTCGACGTACGGCATCGGTGACGGACTTATCGGCAACGGCATGGCCGGCGGCGGCGTCCTGCGCGCCGACAGCATGGTCGTCGCCCATCGCAGCTTGCCGTTCGGCACCAAGATCCGCTTCAAGTACAAGGGCCGCACCTGCGTCGCCGAGGTGCGCGATCGCGGTCCGTTCATCGCAGGTCGCATCTTCGACCTGGGCCCCGGCACTGCCAAGGCGCTCAAGTTCTCCGGCGTCGGCCGCGTCCAGTACCAGATCATCGGCAGATAGCACCGTTCGCGCGTTCGCGGACGTAGACGGCGCCCGGGCCTGAAGCTGGTCCGGGCGCCGTTGTTCGTGAGTGGCGGCGCCGATTGCCCCGCGCGTTGGGGTACCTTAGTTGTTGCACGTCGACGCGCACGCATGAGTGAGGATCCGGACAATGCCCGAACCAGACGTCACGCCTGAAGCGCAGCCGAACCCGTCGGCACCGTCCGCGCAGCCCGGCGAACCCGTGGGTTCGCAGGAGCCCACCGGGGCGGGGTCGAACGAGGCCCAGGCAGGTCCCCAGCCCGCCGGCAAGACCATCGCGGACTCGATCGCGGACCTGATACAGCTGTTCGTGGACTACGTCCGCCAAGAGACGGAATCGGTCGTCCGCGAGAAGGTCGTGCTGCCCACGCAGCAAGCCGGACAGGTCGTCGCGTTCGCACTCGCGGCTGCAATGACGCTGTTTCTGGGCATCGCGTTCGTCGCGGTAGGCTCGCTGATGCTGCTGGCCTACTTCGTGGGCTGGATCGCCGCCCTCTACATCGTCGGCGCCGTGCTCATCGCGGGCGCCGGAGGACTGTCCTACGCCAAGGTGAGGAAGTTGCAGTCATGAGCGCCAAGGAGACCGTGCCCGCCCAGCTGCCCGCCGAGAAGATCACCCTCGACGACCTCAAGGACCGCGTGGACAAGGTCAAGAACCTCACCGTGTCCGAGACGAAGCGCGTGACCAGTGATGCGCTCGAGACCAACGCCGCGCGCACCCTGATGATCGCTGCCGGCGTGGTCGTGGTCGCCGCCTCGATCGCGTTCTACCTGGGCAGCAGGACCCGGCCCCGGCCGCTGCCGCCTGTCTGACGCCCCCATGCCGCTGCTCGTCATCGAGCGCATAGCGCCCGGGGACGGGCGTGTCTCGGCGCTGGTCCGTGTCTCCGACGAGCGCTTCATGCGAACCTCGGCCGCCACGGGGCTGCCCGAACGCGCGCTTGAGCTGCTGCCCGGGCTGGCTCGGCACCGTTGCGAGAGCGGGCACGCGCGCGGCATCGTCTCCGAGCTGGCCGACACCGAATCGGCCCACCTGCTCGAGCACGTCACCCTCGAGCTCATGACGCTCGCGGGCGAGCCGCGCACCACGAGTGGCCGCACCGAGTGGGACTTCGCGCGCGACGGCCGCGGGGTGTTCCGCGTGCGGATCGGCTCGGGAAACGCCGCGGTCGCCGAGGAGGCGCTCCACCGTGCGGCGGAGGTGTGCGAGTGGCTCCTGACGGGGGAGGGAACGGCCCCCGACGTTGCTGTGGTCGCAAACGGCGTGCGGGCGGCGGGTGCCGCGGCGCGCTGAGCGCGCGGCAGGTCCGGCACCGCCGCCGGTGGCGGCCCCACGGCGCCCTTCGCGGCCTGCGCGTTGCCCGAGCGCGATATCGCTGCTATCGTGGCCGACAACACTCGGGCAGGTCAGCCGGGGCTGGATAGTGAGCACAACAGACGTGAGGGAAGAGGGCGATGTCGCCCAGCCACCCCTCCGATGTCTCCCGCCAGGGCGGTTCGATGAGCCGAGGGAAGCGGGTCGGGCCCGACACCGGTATCGTCGGGAATGAGGTTCGTGCGGCGCCCGGTTGAGGGCCGCGCGGACGAAGATAGGTGGTACCGCGACGCCCCCTCGCCCTATCAGGCCGAGGGGGCTTTTGTGTTTCGTGGGGAAGGAAATGGCGATGGGTACCGCCAGAGTAGTGTTCGACCGGTGGAGCGACCGCTATGCAGATCGCCTGTCGGGCGTGCGGTCATCGGCCGTGCGCGACCTGTTCGCGGCCGCCTCGCGGCCGGACATGATCAGCTTCTCGGGCGGTATGCCCGAGGTCAGCCGGGTGCCGGCGACCGACGTCGCCACGGCCGCCCATGACGCCATGCTGCACGAGGGCGCATGCGCGCTGCAGTACGGCTCGAGCAACGGCCGCCCCGAGACCCGCGCGCTCATCGTCGAGCTGATGGCCGAGTCGGGCGTGAGGCTGTCCGCCGACGACCTCATCGTGACCGCCGGCGCCCAGCAGGGACTCGACCTGCTCGCCAAGACCTTCATCAACCCCGGAGATGTCGTCATCGCCGAGGGGCCGACCTATGTCGGCGCGCTCCAGGCCTTCTCGGCGTATCAGCCGGACATCCGCTGCATCCCGCTGGACTCGGACGGGATGCGCATGGATCTGCTCGAAGCCGAGCTCAAGCGTCTGGGCCCGCGCGGCGCGAAGTTCATCTACACGATCCCGAACTTCCAGAACCCCGGCGGCGTCACGATGAGCGCCGAGCGCCGCAGGCGGCTGCTGGAGCTGTCGCGCGAGTACGACATCCCGGTCGTCGAGGACGACCCGTACGGGCGGCTGCGGTTCGAGGGCGGGCACGTCAAGCCGCTTCGGGCACTCGACGACGACGTGATCTACCTCGGGACCTTCAGCAAGATCTTCGCTCCGGGCCTGCGCCTTGGCTGGATGGCGGCGCCCCGGCCGATCCTCGCCAAGGTGCTGCTCGTGAAGCAGGCGGCCGACCTGTGCGGCTCGAACTTCGCGCAGGTGACGGCGGAGCGCTACTTCATGGGCGCGCGCTGGCGCCGCACTCTGCAGACGCTCACCAAGACCTACGCCGAGCGGCGTGACGCGATGCTCGCGGCGCTCGACGAGCACTTCCCGGCCGAGGCCCGCTGGACCCGCCCCGAGGGCGGCTTCTTCGTGTGGGTGGAGCTGCCGAGCTTCGTCGACACCGGGGCGCTTCTGGCCGAGGCGGTCGAGCACGGCGTGACGTTCGTGCCCGGCGACGGCTTCTTCCCCGACGGCAGCGGGAAGAACTGCATGCGGCTCGCGTTCTGCTACGCCGAGCCCGAGCGCATCGGCGAGGGGATCAGGCGCCTGGCCGAGGTCATCGAGGATAGACTGGAGCTCTACCGTGCCTTCATCGCCGCAGGGGCGATTGAGGCACCCGAGGAGGGGGCGGCGTGAGCCACAAGATCGCGGTACTGATGGGTGGGCGCTCGCTCGAGCGCGAGGTCTCGCTCGCGAGCGGCAAGCGGGTCTGCGACGCGCTCGCCGCGGCCGGCTACTACGTGCTGGCACTCGACGTGACGGCCGACCTCGTCGCCACGCTTCGCAGCGAGCGGCCCGACGCCGCCTACATCGCGCTGCACGGCAAGTACGGTGAGGACGGGACGATCCAGGAGCTGCTGGAGTTCCTCGGCATCCCGTACACCGGCCCGGGCGTGGTATCGAGCGCCCTGTCGTGGGACAAGTCGGTCACCAAGCACCTGCTCGCCGAGAACGGCATCGACACGCCGGCGTGGCTGACGCTGACCGCCGACGCGTTCAAGGAGATGGGCGCGGCGACAGCGCTCGACCTCGTCGCCGAGCGGGTCGGCGGCTATCCCGTCGCGGTGAAGCCCTCGCGCCAGGGCTCGGCGCTGGGGCTGTGCCGGGTCGAGGCGCCCGAGGCGCTCGCCGAGGCGATGCTCGACGCCTTGGGCTACGACACCTCGGTGGTCGTGGAGCGCTGGGTCGAGGGGACCGAGCTTGCGGTGTCGGTCCTCGGCGACGGCGGGTGCACCGACGTGCTGCCGCCGGTCGAGATCGCGCCCAAGAGCGGCCTGTACGACTTCAGCGCCCGCTACGCGGAAGGGGAGACCGACTTTTTCGTGCCGGCGCGGGTGCCGGAAGCCACGCTCGAGCGGGTCGCCGACGTTGCCTGCCGCACGCACGAGTTGCTGCGTTGCCGCGACGTGAGCCGTGTCGACATGATCGTGGATGCCAACGGCCGTCCGTGGGTGCTCGAGTGCAACACCTCGCCGGGTATGACCGAGACCTCGCTGCTGCCCATGGCGGCCGAAGCCGCGGGCATGTCTTTCCAAGATGTGGTATCACGAGTCATAGAGGACGCTCTCGCCCGCAGGTGAATGGGGTACATAGAGCGCGAGGCCCGGTGCACGTGGACCGGGTCGGTCTTACTGAGGGATTTCGGGGCATCGATGACGGAGGTGCGTTTCTATGTATGACTATCGCCGCGGTGGTTCTGTCTTCGGGGCGTTTCTGCTCGGTGGGCTCGTGGGCGCAGTCCTCGGACTGTTGTTCGCGCCGCGCTCCGGCAAGGAGACGCGCGACATGCTCGCCGAGCGCGCCGAGGACTACTGGGGCCAGGGCGTCGAGATGTACAACACCGGCGTCGAGAAGGCCGGCGAGGTCGTCGTCCAGGGCAAGGAGAAGGTCGCCGAGACCTCCGAGCAGCTGCGCACCAAGATCGATGAGGCCCGCGGCCGCCTGCAGGAGACCGTCGCCAAGTCCTCCGAGGTCGCGCGCGACAAGGTCGCCGAGGCTGTTCCGGCCGTGCACGGCGCGGTCGACAAGGCCGCCGAGGCCACCAAGGGCGCCGTCGACGTCGCGGGCGGCAAGACCCAGGAGACCCTCGACTTCGTCGCGCAGAAGGCCAAGAGCTCCGGTGCCGCGGCAGCCGACGTCGCTGCTGACGCGGTCGCCGAGGCTGCGCCGGAGGCCTAGGACCCTCGCCGCTCGTGCCGCGTTCCTTGCTCGAGGTCGGCAGGTCCGACGTCGTCAACTCCAAAGGTAAGCGTATCGGCCGCGTCGGCGACGTGCTCTTCCACCCGGATCGATCCGAGGTGGTCGGGTTCGTCGTCGAGCGGCCGCGCTTTCTGATGCTGCTGGATCGCCGAGACCGCTACCTCGCGCGCGACCGCACCCGCGTCAGCGGCCGGGAGCTCGTGGTCGCCGACGAGAAGGGCGCGTGGGACACCGCGGCGGCCAAACGACTCGGGCTCGACTGGGAGCGCTCTGTCATCTGGATCGGCATGCCTGCGCGAACGGAGGGCGGCGTGTCGGTGGGCAAGGTCCGAGACGGGCTCTACGAGCACGACTCAGGCGAGCTCGTCGGCATCGGCTTCACGGGCGGGCTCGTGGCCGACATAGCGGTGGGCACCCGCGACCTGCCGTCCTCGGTGGTGAAGCGCTTCGACGGCGAGGCCGTCATCGTCGATGACTCTGTCGCCGCCATCGAGACCGACGGAGGCGCGGCCGCAGCCGCGGGACGCCAGGCGGCGGCGGCCAAGCAGGCGGCGGGCGAGGCCGGGAAGGTCGCGATCGATGCGGCGACCACTGCCGCGGCCGCCGGGGTCAAGGCGGCCCGCGCCGCGGCCAACACCGACGCCGGCAAGAAGGCCATCGGCTGGCTCAAGTCGCTCAAGGATGAGGTCGTCGATGCGATGGGCGACCCCGACGACGAGAAGTAGGAGCCGTGCCGGACGGCTCGCCGCGCGCGCTATACTGGACCGCGCCCGCCACCGACGACACCTACGAAGGCCATGCCTCGTCGACTCCGACCACTCAGCGCCCAAGACCTCGAACGCCTTCCGGCGGCGTGTACCGACTGCGCGTTCTGGGAGACGGTGGCACCGCTCGAGCGCCGCTGCGGCTCGGTGTGTGATCGCGAGCTGACGCGCGAGTGGTTCGCCGCCGTCACCGGCGAGTGGGGCGAGTGCGGGCGTGTCGCCTACGAGGACGACGAGATTCTCGGCTTCATCAAGTACGCGCCCAGCCGCTTCCTTCCGCAGGCCGCGACGTTTCGCGCGGCACCGCTCGACGGGCAGGTCCCGCTGATCGCGTGCCTGCACATCGAGCCCAACGCCCGCCATCACGGCCTCGGCAGCGTTCTGCTGCGCGCCGCCCTCAGGGACCTTTCGTTGCGCGGAGAGCGCCGCGTCGAGGCGTTCGCCGCAGCACACAAGCCCGCCATCCTCGAGGAGTCGCCGATGCTCGGCATCGACTTCCTGCTGCGAAACGGGTTCAGCGTGTCGCGGCCCGACCCCGACTACCCGCTGCTCAAGCTCGATCTTCGCTCGCTCGCCATGCTGTCGGAGAACCTTGAGGCAGTGCTGGACTCGCTGCGCTTCCCGCTGCGCGTCCCCAAGCGGGTGCCCGCCTCGTGGACAGACGGGCGGCGGTCGTGAGCGCGCCCGAGCGCAAGACGGGCTCGCGCGAGCGTGTCCGCGCCATCCTCGCCGAGCACGGGCTCACTGATGGGGTGTTCGAGTTCGAACAGTCCACCAAGACCGCCCAGATGGCGGCCGACGCCATGGGCTGCGAACTCGGGCAGATCGTGAAGTCGCTCGTCGTGGTCGCCGAAGGTCGTCCTGCCATGGCGCTGGTCGCCGGTGACCGTCGCGGGGACCTCGCGGCGATCGCCGAGCAACTCGGCGCGGCCAAGGCCCGCATGGCGGATGCCGACACCGTGCGCGAGGCGACGGGCTACGCCATCGGTGGCGTGTCGCCGTTCGGCCTGCCGGAAGAGCTCCCGGTGCTCATCGATGATTCGCTCGAGCGATTCGACACGGTGTATCCTGCCGCAGGCACTCCCTCGTCGATGGTGCGACTCGCTCGCGAGCAACTGATGAACCTGTGCCCGGGCCGCGTGGCACGCATCTCGCAACCCCTGCCCGAGCAGGACTGACATACCCACGTCGTCTGAGACGACGATCTTCGCGAACCGAAGGATCCACACCTCCGTATGAGCTCGTATTCCGCCGAGACACCCGCGCCGCGCCCTCCGAGGCCGGCGCGCTTGGTACTGATGCTGATCGCCGCGCTCGCGGTGCTCTTCGCCGCGGGCTTCCTCCTGGTGCGACCTGTCGAGATCGTGGTGGACGGACGCGACGTCCGAGTGCCCACAGGCACCAAAGTGGGTGAACTCGTGGGTCTCGGCGTGGTCGAGGCGCCGCCCGGCGACCTGTTGGCGCTTGATGGCTCGGTGGAGGCGACCGCCGAGGGCTCCCCGCCGGTGCTGGAGCTCAATGGGCGCAGCGTGGCCGCGGAGGTGCGACTGTTCGCGGGAGACCGCATCGTGAGCTCGCCCGGGGCCGACATCAGAGAGGGGCTCGCAACCACCGAGTCGGCGATCCCGTTCAAGACCGTCTATCGGGGACGGGGCCCGTGGCTCGAGATCGCGACCCTCGGCGTGCCCGGCGTCCGGCGTCTCACGGTGGGCGAGCGCTCCGGCATCATCGCGCGCGTCGAGACGATCACCCCGGTCATCGACGAGGTGGTCGTGCGCACTCGGCCTCGCCCCGGTGCGAAGCTGGTCGCCCTCACGTTCGATGACGGGCCCACGCCCGGTCAGACCGATCGCGTGCTCGACATCTTGAAGCAGGAGAAGGTGCACGCGACTTTCTTCATGTTGGGACGTCGCATCAAGGAGGACCCGAAGCTCGCGCGAAGGGCGGTGGCCGAGGGGCACCTGATCGGTAACCACTCGTACAACCACCCCGACCTGCGCGAGCTCGATGACGGCGCCGTGGCCAAGCAGGTCACCGCGACGCGCGACAAGATCCGCGGTGTCGCGGGCAGTGGCAGTGCCTGGTTCCGTCCACCGTACGGCGCGGTCGATCCCCGCGTGCTCAAGACGCTTCGGAAGATGGATCAGAACGTCGTCATGTGGGACGTCGACCCGCAGGACTGGCGCAAGCCGGGGGTGAAGGCGCTCGTCTCGCGTGTCGTCTCGCAGACGGAGCCCGGTTCCGTGATCCTGCTGCATGACGGAGGCGGCGATCGCCGGCGTACCATCGCCGCGCTGCCCTACATCATCCGCGAGCTCAAGAAGCAGGGGTACGTCTTCGTGACCGTCGCCGAGCTCGCCGCCTATCCCCGAGACGGAGTGGCCTCAGGGACGCAGACCTCGACGCCGCCGGACGGCTACGGGCAGTAGCGTCCGTCAGTTCGCCAGCACACGGGTCGGCGTGACGACCAGGTGCACGCGGGCGTCCCGCTCGTCGGACGGCACCGCCTCGAGGATCTGCTCCTCGAAGGCGACCCCGATCACCAGGCAGTCGGCCGGCAGCGACGGGATGAGCCGATCGTAGTAACCGCCGCCGTAGCCGAGCCGCCGTCCCGCGGAGTCGAACGCCACGCCCGGTGCGAGCACCACGTCGATGACCGAGGGCTCGATGCGCAGCGCGTCTGCGGCGGGCTCCCGGATGCCGAGCTGCCCGGGCACCAGCTCGGCCTCGTCGCCGACGACCCTGAGCGAGAGCACCCCCGGGGACTCGATACGCGGGTAGGCGATCGTCGCCCCACCAGTGCGTATCCGGGCGATCGTCTCGGTGAGGTCGAGCTCTTCGGCGGTGGCCGAGTAAGTCAGCACGGTGCGGGCGGCCTGCACCTGCGGCAGCGCGAGGAGGCGGTCGGCGACCGCGATCGCTGAGCGCGCCCGCGCGCCGGGGCCCAGAGCGCGCCGCGCCTCGCGGGCCCGCTGCCGCGCCGCGGCCTTCTCGGCGGTGCGGCTCACAGCAGGCCCAGGGCGGTCGCGGCCTGCAAGCCGAACAGCGCGACGGTCAGGCAGATCACGGTCACGATCGTGCCCCAGGCCAGCGCGTTCTGCCAGCCGGTGTTGGTATGCGCGCCCATGATGCGGCGGTCGTTCACGAGTCGGACCATGAAGATGAGCATGAAGGGCAGCAGGATGCCGCCGAGCGTCTGGGACAGCACCATGAGCTGGATGAGCGGCGCACCGGGGATGAGCACGACGGCGGCGCCGAAGAAGATGACGAAGGTGTAGATCGAGTTGAAGGCGGGCGCCTCGGACCACGAGCGGTCGATGCCGCGCTCCCAGCCGAACGCTTCGGTGATCGCGTAGGCGGCCGTGAGGGGTAGCACGCTCGCCGCCAGCAGGGACGCACCGAAGAGGCCGATCGCGAACAGCACGGTGGCATACTGCCCGGCGATGGGGGCCAGAGCGGCCGCGGCCTGCTCGGCGCTCGTGATCTCGATGCCTTGCGGGTAGAGCACCGTGCCGGTCGTGATGATGATGAACCACGCGACGAGGCTGGCCGCGACCACGCCCGCGATGGCGTCGATGCGCTGGTTGCGCAGGTCGCCGACGTCGAGTCCCTTGTCCACGACGTTGCTCTGCGCGAAGAACTGCATCCACGGGGCGATGGTGGTGCCGATGGCGGCGATGACGAGCGCGATGAACGGCACGGTCGGGCGGAAGGTGGGGACCACGGTGGCACGGATGACCTCGCCCCAGTCGGGCTGGGCGACGAAGGCGGATGCGACGTAGAGCCCGAAGACCGCCGAGAGCGCCAGCAGCACCTTCTCGACGCGGCGGAAGTCGCCGCGGACCACGAGCAGCCACACCGCGAGCGCCGAGACCGGCACCGACACGTACTTGGGGATCCCGAACAGCTCGAGCGCGGCGGCGATGCCGGCGAACTCGGCGACGCTGGTGGCGGTGTTGGAGAGCAGCAGGGCGACCATCGCGAGCAGGGTGGGCCGGATGCCGAACTTCTCGCGGATGAGCGCCGCCAGGCCCTTGCCTGTGACGCAGCCCATGCGCACGGCCATCTCCTGGACGACGCCGAGCGCGAACACCATCACGAGGATCATCCACAGCGTGTCGTAGCCGAAGCTCGCGCCGGCGACCGAGTAGGTCGTGACACCACCGGCGTCGTTTCCGGCCATGGCGGTGATCACGCCCGGGCCCACGATCGCGAGCGCGGCGAACAGCCCGGTGCGGGCGCGCGGGGTCGCGGTCTTTTCGATGGCCGACATCGGTCCGGGCTCCTACGCCCCGGCGCCCACGGCGCTGCTGAGCAGTAGCCCGCCGAACAGCAACCCGGTGAACAGGAGGAAACCGAGGGCCTGCAGCGACAGCGAGATCGCCGCCTGCGAGACGGGCTTCTCGGCGCGTGCGCGCTTCTCGACGACCACGCCGATGACCGCACCCGAGAGCGTCACGAGGAACGTCGCGAGCCCGAAGGCGTTGCCGACCACGAGGGCGGGCAGCAGCTCGTCGGCGCCCAGTGCGAGCTCGTAGACGCCGAACGCCGCGACGCCGACGACGACGCCCAGCACCGCGCCGGCCACGCCGTCCGACAGCAGACGGCGCCACAGCGGCGGGGCCTCCTCGGCGGTCTCGCCCTCGATGGCGCGCGACATCACGTGCCCGGCGACGTCTTCGGCGAGCCGCATGACGACGAGCGCGGCCGCGACCATCCCGACGAGCACGATGCTTTCCGTGTCGATCGCCTGACCGATCGCTGCGGCGACGAGGAACAGGCCGCCCCACAGGAACAGCCAGCCGTCTCGGCTGACCCACTGCCACACGCCGGTGATGCCCAGGCCGCTGCGGCGGCCCGTCGCGAGTGCGAGGTCCTCGTCGGCCTCTTCCTCGAGGACGTCGAGCGCGTCGTCGACCGTGACGATGCCGAGCAGCTTGCCGGCCTCGTCGACGACGGGCATCGCGAGCAGGTCGTACTTGCTCATGGCCTCCGCGACATCTTCCTGGTCGTCGTCGGGGTTGGCCGAGAAGATCTCGCTCTCCGCGATGTCGGCGACCGTGGTGTCGGGGCTTGCCAGCAGCAGGTCGCGCAGCGAGATGACGCCGGTGAGCACGCTGTCACCCTCGACGACGTAGACGTAGTAGATGCTCTCGTGCTCGGCCGCGCACTCGCGCAGGTACTCGATGACCTGGCGCACCGACATGTCCTCGGTCACCGTCGTGACCTCGGGCGTCATGATGCCGCCTGCGGTCTTCTCCTTGTATCCGAGAAGCCCGCGGATCGCCGTCGCATCCTCGAGGCCCATCAGGCGAAGCAGGCGCTCGGCCTTGTCGCGCGGCAGGTCGCCGACGATGTCGGCGGCGTCGTCGGGATCCATCTCGGCGAGCAGGTCGGACGCGCGTCGCTCCGACAGGTCGTCGATGACGTCGGCCTGGAACTCGTCCTCGAGTTCCGAGATCGCCTCGGCGGCGGCCGCGTTGTCGAGGTGCGCGAAGACCGCGGCCCGCTGGGACGCGGACAGCTTCTCGAGGATGTCTGCGACGTCGGCGGGGTGCAGCTCGTGCAGACGCTTGTGGGTGACCGACAGCCGCACCTGGCTCAGGTCGCGGTCGAGCAGGTCCATGTAGTTCCACGCGATGAGGTTCTCCGGCAGCCCGGCGCCGAACAGGCCGGCGACGCGTGCGACGACGCGCTCGAGGGCGGGGGAGATGCCGCGCAGGATGCCGCGGGCGCCCACCTCGGCGCCGAGCAGGCGCAGCTGGTTGCGGCTCTCGGAGAGCTTGAGGTCGTTGACGCGCACGACCTTCATGCCCTGCGTGTCGACGATCTGCTTGTTGAGCAGGTCGCGATGGAGCAGCACCTCGTCGGGCTGCAGGTAGCTGAAGCGGATCTCGTGCGCCGGGACGCTGAGCGTCACCGACTCGCCGTCGAATTCGGCGACGAACTTGCGCCACGACAGCATGAACGGCGTCTTGTCGGGGCCGAGGAATGCCAGCGAGGTCACGCGCGGGAAGACCTCGCCGGTGGCGATGGCGATGTCTGAGATGGTGCCGATCTGTTCGCCGGTCGCGTCGGTGACCGGCTTGCCGAGCATCTGGGAGAGGTAGATCATGGGCGCTCCTCCCTTCGTGTTCGTGCTGCTAAGGCGGCGAATCTCGGATTCGCACGCCGCCGTGAAGCAGCGACGTCGGGTCGTTATCAGCGGTGGTCCCTGAAGGGCCCGCCGCTGCCACGAAGGCGAGAAGCGAGTCCTCAGGGCCTGGGACTGTGAGGTTTCACGCAGGTCCTGATCTCTTCGGCTACAGGTCGCAACAGCGCACGAAAAAGCCCCTGCGTCCGCTTGGGACCAGGGGCACTCACGATGATGGCGGCTCGGCCGCACGCCCGTGCGACCGCGGGGCGACAGGTTGCTCGGCGGTGCCGGGCACGTCGACCACGGGTCGCTTCGGGGCCGTCATCGCTCGCATCCCTCGTCTGTGGTTTTGGCACTGTTCGACGTAGGGCGCGGCCGCGGCGTTGTGCGCGACACGCAGCGGGAAAGGCCCGCCACCGTACCCAGCCACCTTAGCCTTCGCCTTAAGCCGGCGAGGGCTGTTCTACCCATTGGCGTCTCTCGACATTTCCGGGCAGTGGCCTGTGTTCGAACAGGAGCCGCACCGTAACGGACGGAGCTGACTTC